>Ga0105239_10001645_pt1 | contig 29462 bp, 38 predicted proteins | sample KBSC44metaG_FD_92761 | JGI IMG/M metagenome (GOLD analysis project Ga0105239, IMG submission 92761) | Corn rhizosphere microbial communities from Kellogg Biological Station, Michigan, USA - KBS C4-4 metaG | ecosystem: Host-associated > Plants > Roots > Rhizosphere > Soil | place: Michigan, USA...
CGTCCACTGAACCCGGCATAATGCCCCGCTGCAATGCCGGTGTGGCGGAATGGTAGACGCGGCGGACTCAAAATCCGCTTCTGGCGACAGAGTGGAGGTTCGAGTCCTCTCACCGGTACCAAGGACTTACGTGAGATTTCGATCTTCGCGTTTGGTCCGCAAAATCTGAGTTGGTCCGCAATTAGATCCAACTCGATCATTCAAGGCCGTCATCGTCGCGGCCTTTTTCATGCCCGCGGAACCGACCGCCAATGCGCCCTAGCCCATCGCTCGGCGTGGGCCATGGGCGTGGTCCGATCAAGCCCGTACCGGTGAATGGTGTATGGGGTGTAGATGCTGATGCCCTGCGGGCAGTGCCACAGGCTCCAGCCGCCATCCAGCCGCTGCACGACCTTCACGAAGGGCACGCTCCGCACCGGCCTGACCAAGCGGCCAACCCATATACCGACCTGCTGCGTGCCGCAGTTCACGGGTGACCACTCGATTTCGACTTCGTCCGACATCGCCACAGCTTATGCTGGGGCGGTCTCAGGGGGCGCTATAGCAGGCTGGCCAGGTTATCGACCTCGCCGGCGCAGTTGGTGGCGGCGATGGCGTGGCGGATGCTGACGTTCGCCAGGAAGGTGGCGTCCCACGGGATCATGGGCATGGTCTCGCCGCTCTGGCCGCCTGGCACCGGCACCTGAGTGAGCGGCTCGCCGAGCGCGGCAAGGACGTGCTCCTTCGCCAGCGTGTCGGCACCGTAGGCCGTGATCTCTGCCTGAGAACTGTTATGGCGGAACTCGACCACAATCTCCTTGTTCTCGACGCACAGCTTCGTGCTGCCGTCGGCGTTGGTGAGACGCGCGGAGGTGTAGTAGGTCAGGCCGCCGTTGTTCTCCTGCCAGGTACGTTCCACGTACACTGCCACGTACTCGCCACTATCCAGCTGTACCGCGAGTTCGCACGGGTATAGGCCCGGGGCAGCGACATCGCCGTTATTGGGGTCGCGCAGGGGCGGCTGGGGGGAAACCTTGGTGTAGCTCATGCTGCCCTCTCAGGTCGGTTTCAGGTTGTGGTGGCCGATGTAGCGCCCGCGCTGGCGACCCGCCAGGAAGACGCTGTTCTCGCAGGTGATGTGGATCACCTCGCGGTCGCCGATGTCCTCGACCGCGACGACGCGCTCGTGCCGGTGCTCGCCGAAGTCGCTGACCGGGATGACCTGATCGATCAGATCCGGCGCCAGCACCAGCGTCTCGTCGCTACAGAGGATCGGAGCGCTGGTCGAGCAATCCAACGAGATGCCGCTCTCAGTGATGATGCGCACGCACGGCGCCAGCTTCCGCTGCGCATAATTCACCCTGCCCGCGCGGCGCGCGAAGGTCGCGGCGTCCACTACCAACTCTAGCTTGTCGCCCACACCGACGCTGCCGGCCGCACCATGGCCGGGAAGCCAGCTGTCGACCGTGACGCACTGGCCGCCGCCTGAGCCGCCGCCGGTGCCACTCGTCGGATAGGTCACGCTGAAGGAGCCGAGGAAGAGTCGATTGTTGTTCGCCATCGCGGTGATGTTGCTCGTCGTCGCCTGCAGCGTCTGGCTACCGCCGGCCAGCAGCGGGTCATCGTAGTAGAGGTAGTATTTCACCGTCGTGCCAGCCGAGCCGCTGACCGACACGCTGGAGGCGTTGTAGGAGACGGTATCGCTGCCGGCCTGCAGGGTCGCGGCGCTCGCGCTGATCGTCGCCGACGTCGTCGTGGCGGTATAGCTGAAGGTGAGACCGCTCCAGCCGCTGCCATAGTTGCCGAAGGTGACCGTGGGCAGGTTCTTCTGCGTCGACAGCGTGCCGGCCACTTCATTGGCTAGGTTTTGTGCACGGGTCAGGTGCACATCGTAGAAGTACGACACGCCACCACCGGTGTTCGGATTTGCCAGTCGAATGAAGCAGTACGCGGTGCCAGACGGTGCAACACCAGATGCCGACACCTGGTTCCATGCATTGAACGCCGCGGCGGTGCCAGAGCTGCTACCGAGAAAGGTATTGCTGGAACTGAAGAAGTAGATGATCAGCTGCGCCAGCGCGCCGGTCTGAGAATAGATCCAGCACTTCCCATAAACCGTATCACCAGCCGAGCATTTGTAGTTTGGCGACTGTGCACCGAACCCACTGGGCGACGATCCGCTGAAAGATACCTGCAGACATTGTGTCGACGCGAATGGCGAAGCGGTACTCGTGAAATACGCCAGTGTCGCGCCATTGAATGCTGACCATCCTGGGATGTTCCCAAACGAGTCCAGCGGTGCCTGAAAGTTGGCATTGCCAACGACGATCGCCGATCCAGGCATCACCGGCGTCTTTGCGTAGCTGCTTCCGTTCGGCACCTCATCGACGGTGCTTGGCTGATAGGTCCATGCCATGTCGTCGAAGTTGTAGTAGCCGCCGGTGCCGGTGCCAACGCCAGGGGAGATGATCGCCCACGCCGCATTCGACGGCGCGACACCGCTCACGGAGAGCAACTGCACGCCGTTGCCCGCCGTGCCGGACTTCACTGGCGAGGCCGGCGACGCAATGTCGGTGCCGCTGATGTCCTGGAACAGGATGCGGATCGCCGGGGTGCCCGTGGGCGACGAGATTCCGTTGACCTTGCACGTCGCCTTGATGACCTGCCCGGCGACGACGGGTGCGCGGTAGGCATTGCGAAGGAAGGTCGTGGTGGTGCTGCCGCGGTGGACAACGTAGGTTGTCGTGCCCGGGTTGGGGCCGTTAGTTCCAGTCTCCGCATACCAGTTGCTGGCGTCACTCTCCGGCGTCCAGCCCTGCAGGCCGAGATCGAAGCCCGGATTGACGATGCCGACCAGCGTCTGGTTCGCCGTCACGTCAGCACCGGCCTGCGCAGGCTTCAGCGAGTCGACGCTCTGACCGGTGGTGTAGTTGACCTGGTTCGCCGCGGTGACGAACAGGCCCTGAAGATTGTCGAAGCGCGCGGTCCAGGAGTTGAGCGTCGCTGCAGCCGAGCTGCTGGTATTCAAGGCCTCGAGGTAGACGTAGGCGACGGCGTAACTCGCGCCAGCGGGCACGGTGAACTGGTTGGTGGAGTACTTCGTGTAGGTCGGGTTCGGCGAGTTCGCCGCCAGCGTCGGTCCGGCGAAGCTGTTGCCGCCCGACACCATGTTGCCGCTGGCGTCGTAGAACAGCATGCCGACCGCGGCGGTCCAGCTGATCGTCGCGCCGTTGCCGCCAGCCGACTCGGTGCGGATGTCGCCGTTGTAACTAAGGATCTGGCCGGCGGAAACGTAGATCGGCGCGGAGACCAACCGGCACTTCGCCAGCGCGCTCGCTGCCACGGAGAACCCGGCCACGGCGCTGATCTGCATGTCGTTGTTGCCGACGTCCGGCACCGTGCTGTCTCGGCCCGCAGTGAAGGCCCCCGTGGTCATCTCGGAGATGTACCAGGAGTCACAGACTGGCGTGCCCAGCAGCGTGTTTCCCGCCGGCGCATGGATGTTGTTCAGCTCGAACGAGGGGTTCGGGATGAAGTTGGAGCCGGACGCCGGTGCCGCGTACTGCCCGGCGAGCTGGTCATAGAGCTTCGGTGGCGCCAGCACGTCCGACGCGCCAAGGACATGGCTATAGGCCGTCACGGCGGACAGCTGCTCCATGGCGCTGCCGAAGACGTTGAAGCTGACGAACTTGAAATACACCGTGTTGCCGCGCTTCCCCTGATCGTAGGGGATCCGGAAGATGGCCTCGTCGATGCGCACGAAGACGTCGCCGGAGACGTGGGCCTGGTTCGTGGAACCGTAGCCGGCGCGGCGCAGGTAGCTGAGCTGGTAGGACAGCGTGCCGGTGAGCGTGGCATCGCGGAAGGAGATCAGTTCGCCGCCTGAGGCGCCGCCAATGAAGGCGAGCTGCCGCCAGTTGTCGGCGTCCGCAGTGGTGCCACTGTTGAGCTGTCCGCGCAGGAGCGACAGCTGCGGCGTATGCGTGGTGTCGGGATCGGCACCAACGGCCAGCGCAGACGTCAGCGCGCCGTAGCGCGCCGCGCCGGTGATGCGGCCGACGCGCTGATAGGTGGTGTTGTCCTCGGAGGCGTAGACGTCGCAGCCGCCCCAGTACTGGCCGATGCCGGCAACAGCGATCCAGGTCTCGAACCCTCCCTGGGTGAGTAGCCCCGGGGCATTGAAGATGACCGGAGGTGACACGCTGCCGGGCGACACATTGAAGTCCTGCGAGTAGCCGCCGCTGGCCTGCGGGGCGTACTGCGGGGCTGAGGCGACGCCGATGGGAAGCTCCTCGGCCTCGAACTCCAGCTCGTCGTTCTCCTCGGTGACCTTGGTGATGCGCACCAACTCGCGATTCAGACCGGCGTTCGGGTCGGTCAGCGTGATGATGTCCATCGGCTCCAGCAGCATGTAACGCATGCCGGTGCGGAAGTGATAGGTCTTCCGGATATAAAGGTCGCGCTGCAGCATCAGCTGCGCCACGTCGCGCGCGACCTGTGCGGAGGTGATGCCATTCACCGAGATGCTCGACATCGGGAAGGCGCCACGGCTGTCGATATCGGCCTGGTCCTTGGCCTCCTGCGAGACAGTGTTGTAGCTGTTGGCGCGGTCGTTGTACTCGATGCGCACCGAGTTGTGGCACTGCTCCAACTCCTTCCAGTCCAGCTCGACGCCGCAGTCGCTGCCGTCTTCGTACAGGAAATCGTCCGGCCCGAGGTCGTACAGCGGCGTCAAGTTCGGCGTGTAGGTGCCGTAGGTGCCCGTGATCGCGGCATCGCCGTAGGGAAGCAGCAGCAACTGGTTGTAGCTCCACACCGGCGCGAAATTGCACCACTTCGCCATGTCGTTGACGAAATCCGCCGCGGTGCGCTGCTGATCCTCGATCGGCGACATGAAGAGACCGCGCGCCAGGCTGTAGGCGCGCAGTTGAGCGGTGCTGCCGAGGTAGCCGCCGAAGCCAGCCCCGTGCACGGAATCGGTCAGATAGTCGGTCAGGATGTCGCTGGGAAGCGCATCATCGACCACGCCTGGGTTGTAGAGCTGCAGCCCCTTCACCTCGAAGTTGAGGTTCGGCAGGCCGGTGCTGCTCCCGAGTTGCAGCGCCGAGGCGCCGACATAGGCCATGCCGCTGTAGGCGATCGCCTGGGAGGAGTTGTAGCTCTGCAGCCAGGTCCATGGCGACTGCGGGCTGGTGCCATTGAACAGGGTGAAGCCGAGGTCCGACAGCGTATGCAGCTCCTTGTCCTTCCACACCGTGCCGATGCCATTGATCGGTCCTTCAGACAGCAGCAGGATCACGCCGGTGGTGTAGGTATAGCTGGTCGACGTGGAACCGCCGCCACCACCGCCCTTGCCGCCGCTGGACTGCTTCTCGGTGTGCGCCGTCGGGATCCAGTTGCCGTACCAGCCCAAGTTTCCGGCGATCCGGTTCTTGCCGTAGAGCAGCGGCAGCACTACGCCGAAGGTGCTGGTCTGCACCTGGAGCGCGGATACCGCCTTGGTGCTCTGGCTCTTGGCCTTCTTGCCGCCGAAAACTCCGCTCACGGTTCAATGCTCCAGAAGGAATGTAGGCGTTCCGCGTAGTCGGCCGCCGCAAGGCTCTCTTCCCAGCAGCCCAGGCCGAGGTATGCATGCACCATGGTGGTGGTGGAAGTCAGGATTCCGCTGTGGCTGACGGTGCGGCCATAGCGGAAGAGAGCGATGTCGCCCGGGCGCGGCTCATCCACCCGGTGAGCCCAGGTCTCGAAGTTGAGCAGGAAGCGCTCCTCCGACCGGTGCAGATGCCACTCGTGCGGGTACGGCCGTGGGTCCGGTACCTCGAACAGGCCAAGCGCGTGGTACACCGACCAGGTCAGCATGGCGCAGTCCACGCCGACGCCCTTCACCGCGGCTAGATGGTGGTACGGCGTACCGACCCAACTGCGGGCCTCATCGACGACGCGCGAGCGCCAGTCCTCAGCTCTGATAGGTGCCAAGGCCGCGCTTCGCTGTGGTGGTGGAACCGCTGATGGAGACGCCGGAGCTGCCGGTGTCCGCCGAGCTTCCGGCGACGCCCGGGCCGCCCTCCAGCGCCGTCTCCGCGACCGGCACGTAGGGCGTCGACTTTAGACGAGGCAAGTTGTTGTAAGCGCTGCATGCCGCCTGCGTGCGCAGGCAACCCTGCTGAATGTTGAAGGTGTCGCCGTTGGCCGGCACGTTCGGCAGCGGGTAGGCCAGGTAGATCACGCCGCCCACGTTCTGCTTGATCGAGCGCGTCACGCCGGCGTTGGCACCGGTGATGAACTTGATCTTGCCCAGGTCGAACTGGTGGTCCGTGAGACCCGAGGCCGTCGGTTGCGTCTGTGTGCCGCCAGTACAGGTGCCGGAGAACGTCACCGTGGCCACGTTGAAGCCGCAGGACGCATCACCGAAGGCGTTGTTGCAGGACGGCTGGATGACCGTGCGCGGCATCGCGATGGCCAGCTTGCCGATCATGCTCTTCACCGTCAGCACGACCTTGCCGGCGATGGACTTCGGCGTCGACACATAGCCAAGGAACCATCCGCAGATGCCCGGCGAGGTGTCGCCCCAGGTCGGCATCACCAGCTTGTCGATCTGCACGGTAGCGCCGTTGAAGAGCCCCGCCGCCACCGCAGTCATCAGCGTCGTGCCGTAGAACTGGAGCACGCCATCGTCGTACAACTCGATATCGATCTGGTCAGGCATGGTGCCGATGCGCTGGCTCGTGCCCATGCGCGACCACTTCAGCGCGTGGCTATAGGTGTTCCCGCCGACGGTCAGGTCGATATCCGCCGAGGTGAAGCGATACACAACGCCTACCTGCGTGGTGATCGTGATCAGGTCGGCGCGCAGGAGCGTGCCGCCGGCGGCCAGCAGGTTCTGGAACGCGGTCGATACGATTTTCATCAGAGCTTCACCGACTGGAACGACAGCGACTTCAGGGACCAGATGTTGATGTGCTCCTGGCCGAACTCGGGGTTGTCCTGGAGCATGCGGCACAGGAAGTAGAACGCTCCCGTCCAGGTCAGGACCGCGCCAGATGCCGGCGCCGAGGCGAACGTCACAACGCCGTTGGCACCCAGCGATACGCTGGTGTTGCGCACACCGTTAACGTAGACCATCAGGCCGATCGGCTCCGGCTGCTGCACCGGCTCGCTATAGCCGCCGTAGGAGCGCACAAGCTGGAAGCTGACCTTCGTTCCATCGCCGGTGCCGAACGGCTGCGCGGTGACGGCATTGTCCTCGGCATCGGTGTATAGGAACGGCAGCGCCATGCCCTGCAGCGTGTTGAGGAAACCGATCATCTGCGCCAGTTCGGCGTATCCGCTGTAGCTGCGAAGGGCGTTGAAGTCCACCGTCCAGTTGTAGAGCGGATAGCTCATGTAGGCCAGCCGCGTCTCTTTTCCGGAAAGCGTGGACTGGATGCTGGAACGCCATACAGGACTGCGCCGCGTCGCGATGGCCATGCCCGCGAGGTTCGGGAACATCGGGTAGGTCATGGTCAGCTCCGGGTGGCTGCTGCGTTCTTCGTCACACCAGAGGCGTAGCGCGCCGCCACCGCGCCACCACCGCGTCGCAGGAAGCCCTCGAAGGAGCGTGAGTCCATGGTGCTGATGTTCCAGTGGTGGTGATGGACCGTCGAACCGCTGCCGTTAGCAGCCGAGGCGCCCTGCGCCGATGCCGCGCCGCTACGCACGAAATCGGCGATATGCGCAGGCAACACCATCTCGTCCTTGTGGATCTGCGCGATCTGGTCGGCCGGCACCTGTCCCCAGCCACCAGCAGCAGAGGCCATGGGCGCATAGCTGAGCGCGGCGGCCATCATCTCCGCACCGAAGGCCGGTGCGCCCATATCGATCGGCCACGGCGCGCCAGCAAAGGAGGCCGTTCCTTGCGCGGCCGCGACGCCAGCGGCTCGCGTCACGGATTGCACATTGGTCGTGGCCTCGGCCACCGAATTGGCAATGCGCTGGGACTGCTCTGCCGCGGCGAGAGAGGTCTGGGTCTGGATGCCGATATGCAGCTTCTCTGCCTCGGCAAGCACCCAGCGCTCCAGCGGCTTCTCGATCGCTACACTGATCATCGTGGAACCGATCGATTCAGCGATATTCAGCACGCCGCCCTTGAGGGTCTGCCCCTGAAAGAGCATGCCGCGCACCGCGCCGGTGAACGAGCTGGACATCTGGCGCGCGGTGGTCTCCCACTCCCGCTTCGCGTTGTCGTGGTACTCCTTGTCGCTCTTGGCCAGGTCGCGGTTTGCCTCTTCCTTGGCCTTGAGGATCGCCGCGTCGTCCTTGGCCTGTGCCAGCGCATCCGACGCGTCCAGCGCCCGCTTCGCCTGCAGATACTGCAGATCGATGGCCAGCTTCTGGGTGATCAGGTTCCGCTCGAGGGTGAGTAGCTGCTGGGCGGTGATCTGCCCTTCGCGGTACTGCTCCTCGGCCGCGCGGCGCTGCTCCGCGATCTCGCTGGTCTGCTCCGTGCGCTTGTCGGCCAGTTGCTGCACGTTGATCTCGCGCAGCCGGTTGTTGAACTCCCTGGTGTCCGTTTCCTTCTGGCGCAGCGCGGCGGTGTAGTGGGAGGAATCCTCGCCGTATAGCGCCTTGGCACGGTCGACGATCTGCTGGTCGAGCTGCAGGCGGTCCTGGCTGTACTGCTGGGTCTGCGCGCGCTTCTGGGCGAGTTGATTCATCTCGCCCGATGCCTCCTCCTTGGCCTCCTTCGCCGCGGCACGCTCCGCCGCGCGTTCCGCAGCCGCGGCCTGGCGCTGCGAGCGCGTGGTGGTGTCGATGTCCTGGTACTTCTTGTCGATCTCCGCCAGCAGGCCCACCATGCGCTCACCACCAACCACCGCGCCGCTCATCGGGTCGAACTCGATGCCCTGGACGCGCTGGTCATCAGGGTTGGCCTTGTGGATGGCGGCCAGCTCGTTCTCCAGTTCGATGGTCTTCTGGAGGCGAAGCTGCTGCCGATCGAGGCCGCCGAAGTCGGAGTCGTACTTGCGTGCGGCGTCCTTGCCTTCCTGCTGAGTGCGCTGGCGTTCGGCTTCCGCCTGGGCTTGAGCGTTCTCTCCCTGCATCTCCTGACGAAGCTGGTTCAGGCGCGCGCGAAGTTCTTCGGACTTGTCGATGGCGACCTGCATCATTGTTCCAGGGCCGCCCTTGCTGCCCATGGCCTGAGCGTTCGCGATCTGGTCCTGGTACGCCGTGTATTCCTTGAGGACGTCGTCGTACTGGCTCTGCAGTGTGGACTTGCGACCGATGCCGCTGATCGCATCCCACATGAACGAGGCGTCTTCACGGACGGTCTTCATGAGGCGATCAAGCGAGCCGAGATTGTCCTCCACCTGCGCCGCGCGCTCGTGCATGGTGTCGGCGTAGAGCTTCATCGCCTCCGCGGCGGCGCCTTGCGCATCGCCCTGCTTCTCAAGCTGCTCGATCTCATCCAGCTGCGTCAGGGTGAGGAAGTGGTACTGCTCATCGAGCTGCTGGACCGCCTTGACTGGGTTCTCCTGCAGCTTGACGATGGCCTCGACGCACTTGTCCATGCTCTGGCCGGTGACCGTGGCCATGTCCGCCGCCATCTGCCCGGCCTGCTGCAACTGGTCGCCGGAAAAGCGGCCTGATTCGGCGAAGCGCATCAGCGCCTCGCGCGACTGGCCAGAGGTCACCTCCAGCGTGACCAGCGATGCTGCCATGCCGTCGAACTGGCCCTGGGTCACACCTAGGAAGCCGCCCGTGGCGATCACGGTCTTGTTGAACTGCGCGCTTTCCTGCTCGCCGTCGTATATCGCCTTGCCGAAGCCGTAGACCAGCGCGCCAGCACCAATGGCGGCCAGGCCGGTGGCGCTGAAGGCGTACTGCAGGAGATCCATCCGGTTGGCGAGGGTGATCGTGGAGCCTTCCAGGCGGGTCCAGTTGCCGCGGGCGGCCTCGCCAGCCAGGACGCCAAGCTCGCGCGCGACGGCGCCGCTCATGACGCCAAGTCGCCCTGTGGCGGCCGTCTGCTCATTGGTGGCGACCGTGGCCGCTTCCGCCGCCGTGGCGGCGGCCGCTTCGGCACCCATGAATTCCGACATCTGGATCATCTGCGCGTTCTGCGCGGCAACCGTCTCGGCGACGGACCGGGCGGCGCGCCCATTGGCCGCAGCGAAGGCCTCGGTGGCCGCGGCGGATTCGGATGAGGCGCGCGCGGTGGCCGTCATGGCCTCCTGCTGCCGGCCGCTCTCCTGGACCATGGCGCGGATGCGTGCGGACGCCTCCTCCGCGCTCTCGCCGATGGCCTTCGCCGCGGCGGACATGCCGTCGCCCGCCTTGGTGACGGCGTCCTGCATGGCCGCCGAGTCGGTCTTGACCTTCTCGGCGCTGGCATCCATGCCGCTGTCCAGCTCGCCATGGTCGGCAGTGAGCTTGACGCGGATTTCGTTCTCGGAACTGGGTCCGGACATGGCTCACTCCGGCGGCGGCGCGCCGATCAGTTGGGTCAGTTCGGCGATCGCATCGCCGCCATGGGAATCACCGGCAGTGCCGGCGTCGCCGCGGAGCTGCGGCGCGAGCTTGGATAGGACCGCCAGGCTGACGATGGCTGGCGGCCAGTCCTTCCAGAAGGTGCAGAGGTTTCGGTAGTCCAGCCACGTCATGCCGTCCCACACTTCGCGGAACGGATGCCCCGTCATGGCCACGATCTCGGCCACAACCTCGCCGATGTCTAGGTCGACGAAGTTGCGGCCGTCGCTTCCCCCTGCTCGCCTTCCTTCGCCAGGAAGCCGTTGCGGGCAAAGACCGCCACGATGAGGTCGGGGAAATTGACCGTATCGAGGTTGTCGATCAGGAAATCCGAATCGACCGCCTCTCCGGCACGCGCGAAAGAAGCGACGCCGACCTTCACGGCCGCGGCGCGCACCTCGGCATTGGCGAAGTTCGTGCCGGCGCTGGACATCAGCAAGTCGACCTCGGGTTTCAGGTCGTCCAGCTGACGGAAAGAAAGGGCCGCGAGCTTGAACTCGCGGCCACCCAGGGAGAACGGCTTGCGGCTGATGGTTGCCATGGCGATCAGGACGCCTTGTCGTTGGTCGACCAGTCCATCACGCGGCCGGCGACATCGGCGAACGCCATGAACTCGAAGTTCGGGATGGCGAAGTCGTTCTGCTTCGTCGCCAGCGAGAGCTTCGTGCCGGTGCAGGCGTAGAGCTTAATGCCCGGCAGCGTGGCGCCGCTGGCGGTATAACCGCCAGCCAGCAGCAGTGAGAAGATCGGTGCCTGGCCGACAAGCTGCTGCGACAAGCTGAGCTTCTGGCCGCTCGCGGAGACCGTATAGGCGTAGGAGATGAGCACCTGCGCGTTGGCATCGGCCGCCGCAAACGTGAAGACGCCGGCGGCCACGCTGTACTGCCCCGCAGCCGGTGCCGAGGCTACCTTGATGAACGGCTGGCCGGTGGTGGCGTTGAGCACCTCCCACTCGTCGACGAACGTGGCGCTATTCGCCACCGTCACGGTGTAGGTGCTCGCACCCGGCACGGTGCCCGCCTCGCGCACGGACACGGCAGTCTCGCCCTGTGACAGCGTGCCGTTGAAGAAGATGTCGTTGAACAGGCGGGCCTGGATGTTGGCCGAGGCGGCCTTGCCGGTGATCTTGCAGTTGCCCTGGCCGACGGCCACCGCGAAGTTGTACTGGCCGTACAGCTCCTTGGTGGTCCACGACAGGTCGATGGACACGTTCTGCAGGGTTCCGAACGCCTGCGGCGTGGCGTTGGCGGCACTGCCCTTCGCCATCAGGGTGCCGGTGTGATAGATGAGCTGAGACATGACGTGGTTACTCCTTGGTGGCAGGCGCCACGGCATCGACCGCGCTCTTCACGAGAGCGGTCTTGTCGTCGGCGGAAAGGGGTGCGCGGCCGGCGACCGCGCAGGCATGGAAGTGGCGCTCGTACCAGCCATCGATCGCCGCGACAACGCGCTCTTCAATGGACATGGCCGCCTTCTCGGCGCGAGCGAGAAAGCCCGGCTCCGCGGGCTTGATGGTGTTCTCGGGCAACACATCGCCATCCGCCTTCGCGGATGCTTTCTCGGTGCTCATGGGTGATTCCTCGGGATTAGGCGACTTTCAGCAGGAGCGGAATCTTCGCGAAGGCGCGGTCGCCAAGAACGCCCTCCGCATACTGGATCGGGCCATCCAGCTGCACGCTGGTGACCAGGCCGCCAAGAGTCTGGCCGCCCGTCGGCGCGGCACTGAATGCTGGCGGCAGGCCAAGGGATGCGCACAGCGCATCCACGAGCGGGTTCAACTGAGAGCTGTGCGGCGCGGTATCGTCGCCGCTCTGGACGTACACCCACCACTCCACGCGCCAGCTCCCCACCGGCGGCAGATTTCCGGCGGTCTGCGACCACTGCTCCTCGACTTGGTACTGGTAGAAGGCCGGGAAAGAGGCAGCATCCAGCTCTTCGATATGCTTCAGGCGGCGACCGGACGTCACGAAGCCGGCCGCGACCAGCCCGCGCGCGAATAGCGCCTGATAGATCTGCTCGCGCGGACTCATCGCTGCGCCTCGGACAGCAGTTCCTGCATCGACTTGCGGATGCGCTCCACCTCGAACTCACGCTTGTCCTGCAGCGAGCTACGCAGGAAGGATCGCTCCGGCAGGTTGATGTAGGAGCTGTGCTGGTTGACCAAAACCTCCCGCGGGTTCTTCATCGGCTTGCCCCAGGCCATCGTCTGCATGCGGTGGTGCACCGTGACGACGACGTTGCGCTGGATGCCGTACTCGTGCGCGGCGGCATACTGCACGCCAGTACCCACGCTCGCGCTGACGCTGGAGGTGTCGGTCTCGACGCGGCTGTTGATCGAGTTGCGCAGCCGGCCGGTCCGACGATTCAGCACCTGGCCCGACAGCTTCTGCGTCATGACGTGCTGCTGGACGTCGAAACCGACCTTGCCCATGGTGTCGATCAGGCGCTGCCGTACGCCATCGCGCACGGCGACCATCATCCGTACGACCGCGTCCTGGCCGGTGACGGTGTTCACGCCATGTACCTGCGCGCGTAGTTGCTCAGCGTCGACGCCGCCGACTTCGGCAGGTCGAGCTGGTTGAAGGTAACCGACTCTCCATTGATCGCCTTGCCGGAGATGTGGATGTCGGTGCGGCGCTTGTACTTGGCGGCCACGATCTCCACGCAGGCCTGCGACAGGTCGGCCGGGATGCTGGCATAACCGGCGGTGTACTGGATCGCCACGTTCTGCACGCCGAAGCTGAACCGGTGGCCGCGGAGGTACAGCATGTTCGTGTCGAAGAGATAGCCGGAAGCCTGTGCCGAGGTCGCCAGCGGGATCGGTACGCCATCCACGCTGACCGATGCGACGGCGCTGACCGGGTACTGCCAGAACGCGATGCGATCGCTCCCGGTTCCGTTGCGCACTTCCTGGTACGCCTCCGACAGCAGATTGCGATTGATCTGGTTCAGCACGAACGCCGAGGCATTGGTGATGAGCGTCTGCAGCAGCGCGTCCTTGTCGGAATTGGTGATGTCCAGGAACGCCTTCACATCAGCGACCTGGCACAGGTCTCCGGCGGCCATGGGTTATTCGCCCTTGGCCTTCAGCGGGCTCGTGCTGAGCCCATGCGACTGCAGCGCCGGCACGGCGTCGTGAGGCACCAGCACGGAGCCATCCTTGGCCACCTTGTAGGTGGCGCCATCGGCGGTGCAGCTGGTCATGCCCGCAGGGGCATACAGCTTGGCCAGCGACTGTTCCACCTTGGCGGTGCTGGTGACGCTTTCCGCCTCGACCGGCGGCGCCGGGTCGATCGGCGGCGCGGGAGTGGGCGCCGGATCCTGTTCCGGGTTCGGATTGGTCTTCTTGTTCTCGTCCATATCGGTGTCCTTGATGAATGCGTGTGGATACGGCAGAGCCGACGCCTTGCGGCGCCGGCCGGTTACCGTGCAGTGGATCAGCCTTTCGCGATGTTCGTGATGAGGCCGAACGCGAAGGGTGCATAGACCGCGAGGACTTCCTCGGCATAGACGCCGTGCTCGTACTGGCGGGTGCGCAGAGGCCACTCCAGTTCGTAGTAGTCCTGGCGGGTGTGGACTTCCGCGACATTCGGCACGTTGTTGGACTGGTACTGCAGCGGCAGGTCTTCGCAGTAGCCCATGATCGTGCCCGGCGGCACATCCGGGTGCAGCATCACCGGGATCTTGTAGCCACCGTTCATGGCGAACGGGTTGTAGTAGAACTCCACCACACCGTTGGCGACGATGGCGTACGGGTTCTTGCCGTCGGTGTTGACGCGCAGCAGCGGGCCCGAGGAGCTATTGAGCACCTTGTTGGTGATGCTCTGCTGCTCCTGGCTGTTCACGTACAGCACGGTCGGGCTGACGCGATAGTTGTCCCACATCGCCTTCAGCATATCGTCGATCTCGTTGACGCTGCCGCGGCTGGATGCGGTGAGCGGCGAGCCGGTTCCGGCGGTGCCGGTGGCCAACACCTTCACGTACGCGGTGTTGGCCGGGTTCAGCGCCGTGGTCAGCAGGCCGTCGAACGCGTAGTTCTGGTTGCGGCTGCAGTCGGCGGTGATTGCGGTGGCCGCCTGCGTGCCACTGGCGAGCGGCGCGCTGATCGCCAGACTGTTGATGCTGGTGATGGCCTGCAGCACCTCGTTGCCGGCGGTGCCGACATACCAGGCATAGCCCAGCGCGCCGGTCACGGGCGCCACGCTCGCGAACAGCGTCTGGCCCAGCGTCACCGCCTGAGTGGCGTTGGTCGACTTGTTCGAACTGCCGCCGTTGAGGTTGAAGGTCTGGCCATCCGCGCCGGTGACCGTCTTCGAGGTCGCGACGCCGTTGACGACGCTGGAGTTGATGTAGCCCTCGAAGGTCAGCGCCACCACGATCACGCTGTACGTGGCCGCCGGCAGGGTCGCGCCGGAGCCCGACGCCGACAGCGTTGGCGTGCCAGGGGTGCCCAGCGCCAGCGATGCATTGCCGCCCAGAAGCGCGCGCTCTTCCTTGGTGAACATCTTCTGCAGGAGGCGCATGGTCATGGTGCTGCGCACATCCTCGAAGCCCTGCGCGGCGTTGCGCGCCTCGAAGCTGAGCTGGTCTTCCTCGCCGATCGTGACGTAGGAAGCCGCCTTGTTCGAGGTGTTGTACGACATGCGCGCGGCGCGCTGACCTTCCGGCACCCACGGGCCAGCCTCGAAAGCGGAGCCGATGATGGCGTTCACCTGGCGCCAATTGGTGGCGGTGCCGCCGCGGCCCGGCACGCGGGGCAGTTTGTTGCGGATCGGGGTGATGACGGGATACAGGTTCTTCGCGGGAGCCTGCAGGTCATACGCGACCAGGCCGGTCGCGGTGGAGATGCTCTTGGACAGCTCGTTGGGCTCCTGATAGCCCTTCTTGAGCAGGTCCAGCGTCTGGCTGGTCGGGTTCATCGCGGTTACTCCATGAAGAAGGGCCGCGATAGCGGCCCGTGGGTGGAATCGAAAAGGCCGCCCGGAGGCGGCCCGTGGTCAGTGCTGTGCCTGATGGCTCAGCCGATACGGATGGGGTTGGCGTGCGCGGCCTTGACGAGGTTGCGCGCCGTGGCTTCCTGGTCAACCGACCCGTCCACCTTGCGCACGGTGGTGTCCGGCGTGTCTTCCTTCTTCTCCAGGCCGGTGTTGTCGGTGTTCTTCTCGATCACGCGCGCGGCACCCTTCGGCACTTCGACGCGCTTCTTCAGCGTCTCGATCTCGGCCTTGGCCGTGGACAGGTCCTTCTGCAGCGTGTCGCGCTCGCCGGTGACCTTGGTCAGAGTGGCGACCAGCGTGGTTGCCTTCTCCACAGCCGCTTCGCTTTCGGCGCATCCAAGCGCCTTGCCGATGGCATCGACGGAGGCCAGCGCCTTCTGGAGATCGTCCGCCGCCTTGGCCAGATCGCCGGTCTGGTCGCCCTTCTCGGCGCCCAGGCTCTCCGCCAATTCGCTGGCCTCCTCGGTCGCCATCGCCACCAGGGCGCGGCCCAGCTGCTTCACGGCCTCGCGCAGCTGGCTAGGCACGGGCGAGTCGTCACCCTCGATCTGCGCCTCCCACTCGGCGTCGGTCGTGATCCATCCAAGAGTGCACAGGATCTCGGCCAGGTCGGCCACCGCATACATGCCCTTCTCCAGAGGCTTGCCGGCCAGCTGCGCGAGACTCAGCACGACCGGCGCGCTTTTCTCGCAGGCAACCACCTTCTCAGCGAACTGCTGCCGCAGGTCCGCCGGCTTGGCGTCTTCCGTCGCGGCGGGCGGCGTGGAGACCTTCTCCAGCACCGCGGCGCGCTCCGCATCCGTCAGGCCGGCGGCCCACTTCACCAGCGCCTCGCTGTTGTCCAGCGTGGTCTCGAACTTGCGCAGCTCCTCGCTGCCGTCCGACTTGATCACCGTGAACTGCGCTTCCGGGTTGCATGGCAGGTCCACCAGCGAGTATTCGTTCGGGATCGCCTCATAGCGGGTGGCCTTTAGGACCGGGTCTTCCCACTTCGGGCCATACTTACCTCCAATGCTGAAGCCGGTGTAGCAGCCCTTCTGCACCTTCTTCCATTCGTTGTCGTCGACGATCTCCGCTTTGACGGTGATCTGCTTGGCGGTGTCGTCGAAGTTGAGCACCTTCGTGACACCGGCGACGGCGTTGCCATGCATCACACGCACGTTGCCAAGGTTCTTCCCCTCGGTGGCCTTGGCGATGTCTTCGGACCACGACTTGAAATGCGGCTTGGAGCGGTCGTAGTCGAATACCTCGCCGGAACGATCAACGGCCTCGCTCGCGATGATGCCCTCGACGGTGCGGTCGGCCTCGTTGACCTTGGTGAGTCGGGCGAAGATCTGCATGGTGGTTTCCTCAGTCGATGACCGGCGCAATGGCGCACCGGCAGTTCGGGTGCTGCGGCGCGGTCATCACGCCTCCCTGGAAGGGTTGCAGCAGGGGGATGTCGCCCTGGGCCGCGTTCGCGATGCAGACCGGGCACGGATCGGGGTCGAGAATCCAGCGCTTCTTCTCCACGACGCCGGAGGCGATGTACGCCTCCAGGTTGCCCTGGGACTCAGCCATGGCCAGCTCCGTGCGTGCGATGACTTCCGCGCGCGCCGGGCTGAAGGCGTAGTGCTCGCGCAGCGCCTTGGCGAGCTGCTTGGTGCTCCATCCTTCGTTCACGGCCTGCTCGACCGTGGAGCGGATCAGATTGCGGGTGGCGTCAACCAGTTCGCCCCCCTTGCCGTCCGCGGTTATCAGGCTGGCGGCGCGCTGCTTTGCCCAGGTCGTGGCGCGGCCGTTGACCTGCTCGGTCATGCCGGTGCCGTCGATGCTGAGCTGAGCCAGGCCATGGTGCGCGCCGCGCTGTGCTCTGGCCTCAACCGCCTGCAGCAGTTCCGGGACGACTTGGGCGACACCTTCCAGTGGCAACTGGTCCAGCATGGTGACGACCGCCTCGACGCCGCCGCCGGCATCGATCGCGGCGCCCACTGCGGCGCTGACCTCCTCGCTCGACAGTGACAGCGCGGCACCGACCTGCTCCGCCAGCAGTCGCTCCTGCGCGGCGGCGGTTGCCGGCTGATCCTTCGGTTCAGGATCGATGCCAGCGACCTTGGCCACCGACTCGTCATCGTCATTGCCCGGCTTCCCGCCCTGATCCTTGCCGTTGCTGGCCGCCACCGCGCCGGGTGGCGGCTGCGGCGGCTCCTTCGCGCGCTCCAGTGCGATCGAGAGCGGTACGACGCCGGCAGCGGTATAGACCAGCGGCTCGTCTCCACCCTGGATCGGGTCTTCGCCACGCTCGGCGCGCACCTCGTTGATGCACCGGCTGGAGTTGCGCAAGTCGCGGTCATGGATCTGCGACTGGATGTCCGGGTCGATCTCGCGCTCGTCGGCCCAGATGAACTGCAGGTCCGACCAGCCGAAGTACTTCTGGATGACCAGGTCGATGACGTCCTTCACCCACTCCTGCAGCGGAGCCAGACCCTCCTGCAGTGCCGCTTCCTGCGAGGTCTCCGCCGTGGCGCGGTTCATCTGCTTGATGAATGGCGTTGGCGGCAGGTTGAAGGCGTAGCACACCACCCGCGCCAACCACTCGTCGAAGTCGTTCTTGAGCGCCTCCTCCTTTGTCTGCACGAAGGACTTGGAGATGGTCGCCGGTACGAAGCGGGCATGGCGGCGCTGCGCGGTATCGCCGGCGAGCAGCGCGTCCCAGATGTCCTGGAATTCCTTGATCTGCTGCGGCGTCCAGGTCTCCGGCACGCCGATCAGCGCCTCGGGGACATTGCCCTCGGTGTAGTACTGGAGCTGGTGAAGCTGCCGACGCAGCGCGATGTTCACCGTCAGCACGATCTGCTCGACGGGCGAGCAGCCGTAGAACTTCCACACCCGAACGTTGCGCGGCATGTAGATCAACTCGTCGGCGCTGTAGTCGACCGCTGGAATGCCCTTCAGTATCTGCTGGTACGCCGGCGATGGCGGCACCGGCCGGCGACCATCCTCGTTGATGAGCAGCTTGATCGTGCCACCGTCCATGAGGTCGAGACCCCAGACATCGCCGCCTACGGTGCGCCGTGGGTAGATGGTCGGTGCATCAGTTACCAGCAGTTCTTCGACCAGCGCGCGCAGCCAGGTCTGCCACGTCAGCACGGTGTCCGGCCGCTTGAAGAACTGCTGCAGCTGCTCGAGACGGGCGTCGACCCCCTTGTCCTTCTTCGGGTCAAGGTTGGCGATGCGCCAGCGCAGCTTGACCAGTTGGTCCTTGCGGGTCTCGATCGCCAGGCGCACGACGTCGCAGCCATCCGCCAGCGCGCGCAGCTGGCCGAAGGAAATCGGCTCGTCCTGGCGCGGACGCGTGATGGTGTTGTACCCGACCGGATAGTCGATCTGCCGCCCTTTGGCTTCCTGCTGGAGCGGCTGCAACGGCTGTAACGGCGACATCCATGTATCCGGCCGCACGCCGGTAATGAGATAGCGCACCGCTTCCTTCGCGCGCGCCAACGCGCCCACGGGCTTGCCCTGGTTGGCCTGCTGCACCTGCGCGGTCTCGATCGGCCGCATGGTGGCTTGCGACTTGTCAGGCATGAGCGTCGGCTTCCTGTTGCGCCAGCTGGGCGCGGTAGTGATCCAGCAGGCCGGTAGTGGACTCGCCCACCATCAGCTCGGTGAAGCCCCACACGGCCGCGTCGGCGCGGTCCGGGGACCGGTCGCCGAGGTAGCCCGCGGTGCTGAAATTCGTCTGCTGCTCTTCCAGCAGCGGGAACGTGCCGGCGTGGAAGATGCGGCCCTGCTCGTACAGCGCTGACACTGGCTCGGCCCGCACCACCTTGCCGCGGCTGGCCGTGACTTCCTTGAATGGCGCATTCCGGTCAGCGGCGTGCACCACGGCGCGCACCATGTCGCCGCCGAAGTTGCGTTCGCCGATGATCCGGTCCGCCCCGTAGTCCTTCCACGCCTTGACGGCGATGCGCCCCCACTGCTCCGGGCTGTACCGGCCAGAGAGGTCAGCCAGCAGGTAGCCGTTGTCGTCCTGGCCAAGCCCGTTGACGGTGATGCCGACCTCGTCGCTGCGCTCGTCCTCCTTTCCCTTGCTGCCGGAGGGGTCGATCGCCACCACCACGCGACGCATCAGCGGCAGGTCTTCCTTGGCGATCCGCTGCCGCTCCAGCAGCTCGATCGTCCAGAGCGCGCCATCAATCTCCGCAACGTACCGCCCCTCAAGGAAGCGCCGCCTATGCTTCTCCGGCATGGCCTCCAGCGAGCGGATGTACGCCGGGTCGATGTTGTCCCGGTTGTCCGCCGGGTTGATGTAGAGCATCCGGTAGTCGTCTGGCGTCAGCAGCGCGCGCCGCGCTACCGGATCGACGTGCTCGACAAACTCCCGGTGCGTCCAATGCCCGGAACCGCCGGGGTTGAGGTCGTAGTAGGCCCGGTTCTGCAGCCCCTCGACCTGCTGCGCAAGGCGCGTGCGCGCTGTCAGCACCGACGAGTACGGAATCTGGCTGCACTCGTTGAAGTACAGCGTGGCGAACTCCAGGCCCAGAATCTTCTCGACGCGCTCCTTGTCGTCGAGCCCAGCGAACCAGATTTGCGCGTCATTCGGCAGCAGAACATAGCCATCCTGGCGCTTGTTCTCGTACGGCACCCCAGGGAAGCAGAGCCGCATCACCTTCGGCAGCGTGTCCAGCCAGATCGAGGCTCGGAGCGCGTTGTAGCGCAGGCGGAAGATCGCGTGCCGACTCCCTGGCGCCTTGATCGCCCGGACCGCCACCTGGCGCGTCAGCACGAACGTCTTGCCGCTGCGGCTTCCGCCGACCAGCGCGGTGTGTCGCTGTGGCCCGGCCAGCAGATGCCGCGCCTCCTCCTGCTTGGCCGTCAGCCTCATGCCTTGGCGTCGGTCCCGTCGATCGTGACGGAGATACCGCCCTCGTGCTTGTGCTCGACCTTCTCGCCGTATCGCTTCGGATCCCACTTGGCCAGCAGCTTGAGGTCCGTCTCCACCGTCAGCTTGTCGCGCATGACGCAGGTGGCCGAATCCTTCCCCTTGCGGTGATCGCCGCGCGCGGTGGCACGGGTGCGCTGGGCGATGGCGTCGTAGCCGTCGTCCTTGGCGGCCTGCATGCGCGCGTCGATCTCCGGATCTTCCTCGCGCCACTTGTTGACCGTGCGGCGCTCGAAGCCGATGTCGCGGCAGATCACCGACAGCGGCTCACCGTCCGCCAGGCGCGGCAGGATCTTCGCCAGGATCGCCTCGCGGTCATGCTCCTTCTTCCCGGCCATGGCTTACTGCCCCAGGCTCCGAATCTGGTCCAGCTGCCGGTTGCACTGCTCCAGCGACTCCCGGCGTGCGGCGGCCACACGCACGGCCTCGGCGACGGTGCGCAGCTTGGGCTGCTCGATCGGGCAGGCGGCTGTGAGTTCGGCGGGCACGGCCACGTACTTCGTGACGGTCTGGGTCACCACCCTGGGCGTGACCACGGCGGGCCTAGGCGCGTCCAGCGGGCAACCTGCGAGTGCCAGCAGCGCCGGCACGATCAATAGTCGGAGAGCGCGGGGCATAGCTCCTCCTGGGCCGCATGGCATGCCGGCGTCGCGAGCGCGGCCTGGTACTTGGCCTGCCAGCTCGCGGCGTCCTGCTTGGCCTGCGCGGCCTGCTTCTGGATCAACTCCACCGCAGCTTCCACCCGCCCCTGCTGGATGGCCGCGTTCATCGCCTCGATGTGCGCGTTGGCGTTGATCTGCTTCAGCGCGGCGGCGGATTCGTCCACCTGGGCGATCGCGGCGGCGCGGTTCTCCATGGCCTGGGTGATCAGCGCCTGGTCCTTGGCCTGCTGATGGGCCTCGCCCTTGCTGTAGGCCCACCAGCCGCCGGCCAGCAGCAGCCCGGCCAACACCAGCAGAGCGGCGCCGTAGGCGTAGAGGCGAAGGCTGGTCACGGCTGCGCGTCCTTGTCCTGAGGTGCCGGCGCGAGGTTGCCCTGGGCCCAGCGGCGCGCGAAGACGCCAGCGAAGGCGCAGCCAGAGGCCCCACCGCACACCACAATGCCGAACCAGTTGGGCATGGCTCCGGCCCATTGCGGCACCAGCACCACCATGCCGGCGTAGGCCGTGGCGGCCGCGCCGAACGCGCCGGCGAGGATACCGAGCTGCACAGACCACCAGCGCCAGAAGTTGTGGATGTCGGCGACGGGTTTCACTTCAACCTCCGGACCTGCTGCAGGTCGTGGATGTCCTGGGTATTGCGCTCGGTCTGCACCTTCAGCTCTGCCATCTGGCGGGTCAGGCTTGGCACATCGGCGAGTTGGCTGGTCAGCGTCTCCAGCTTCGAGTTCGTGACGGCCTGCTTCTCCTTCAGGTCGCCAAGGAGCGCGTTCTGCTCCTTGATCGCCTTGGCCTGGTCGTCCTGCTGGCCGGTGACGGAGTGGAAGACGTAGCCCAGCGATCCGGTCAGGAGCGCGGCAGCGGCGATGATCACCCAGCGCTCCACCGGACCGAGCCGGAAGTGGAGATGACCGTCTTTCGTGCGGCTCAGGTCCATGGGCTCGTCGCTCAAGGCACCACCGCGGCGTGCGCGGCGAAGTAGTTGCCGGCCCAGTCGTCGGGCCGGGGCTTCCCGGGGCGCCAGGTGCGCAGGTAGTACTGCCACGCCGCGTCGACGGCGCCGACGGCCGGCAACGCCGCGGCATCGGTGAACAGTAGGAGGCGCGAGAAGGCGCAGGCCAGCGGGTCGTCGGCCAGGAAGGCGGCGTAGACGTCGCTTTCCACTGGCGCCACCGCGCGCAGGCTGCAGATCGCCCTGGCCCAGGCCTTCGTGGCCGGGTGGGTCAGCACGCCGCGGATACCGCCACCCTGCTCGAACTGCCAGTAGCTGCGCGCCGGGCCGCCGACCTGCTGCCGGGCCGCAAAGCCGCTCTCCTGCATCCCGATCGCCACCAGCAGCACGCGCGCCGGCAGGCCGTCGAACTTGGCGGCGAGCAGGTGCGCCATCGTCTGCTCGACGATGCTGGCGCCGGTTTGGACGTTGGACACGGATCAGCCCTTGAGCTTGTCGCGCAGGCGGAAGCCAAGGAGCGGCCAGATCTTCGCCACGGCATTGGCGCGCGCGATCCGCTTCCCGATCTCGGCGTCGAAGTTCTCCGGGCTGGCGCAGGCCGATTCGCCTGTCACGGTATAGCCGTTCTGCAGCACAAGCACGCAGAAGGTCAGCTGGCGCAGCGGGTGCCGGTCCGGCACCGGAGGATGGAAGTCGGCGTCAGGCACCACGCCGTCGGCAGCATTGATGTACCACTCGCTGACGATCTCGGCCTCGATGTCGGCAGGCGTCACGCGCGGGGCGGTCTTGCCGGCCACTTGAATGGCGGATTCCAGCTGCTGTGCGTCGGTGCTCATGGGTCGTAGCCTCTCGTGAGTGGTTGGGTCACGCGCACAAAAAAGCCCCGGCTGGTAGGCCGAGGCTTCGGGAGTGGTGAGCGTGACTAGGCGCGAGTATTCGGGTTTTATGTAGCTACGCAAGCCCCCTGCTCCGTTTCCGGGCTGAAGGCCAGGCCCAGGGAGGCGGCGACGTGCACCTTCGCCAGCAGCAGCGCGCGGTAGTAGGTGTGCCGGCTCATCGGCAGCCCGATGGCCTTCAGCGAGTGCAACTTCTCGTGCTCCGGCGCGTGCGACATGGCGTACTCGGCGCGCAGAACGCGGGCCGGCCGGTAGCCTTCGTCCTGGCGCTCGAGGAACCGCACCGCAGCTTCCACCTGATCCGCCGGCGTGTTGGTCTCGATCCGGCGCGGATTTAATCCCTGCGGCGCCGGGCCGCGATAGACCATCGCCTTGTGTAGTGGCGAGCTGGATGGATAGCCGAGGTTCTCGTACCGGCTGTTCTTCGTCTGCCTGAACTCGTCGCCCCACTCGACGAGGCGTGTTTCGAGGTCACTGTTTGCGCGCATGGATCACCTCCCCCTCTGTTTCAATTCTCGATCGACCCACACCAGTGAGCGCTGGTAGGCCTGGGCTTGCTTGACGGCGTCCGGTACGATTCTTGCGCAAGTCGCTCTGGATGACGCGGAGAGCTGCGGTTGGGAGCGCCTTGACCTGTTTCGGTGTGAGTTCGCAGGTCATGGCTGCTTCGCCTCCGGCTTCTCGTGATCCCGGCAGTAATGCGGCTGCGCCGGATAGCGCGCGAGGTGCCGCTTCGCGCAGCTGCCCAGGCCAGCCGGCGGATTGACCGGATCGCGGCGATAGTGGCGGCAGGCTTCGCAGGTGATCACTGGGCACCACGCTGCAGCTTCCACATCGCGTAGGCATCGCCCGCGGTAATCCCCCATCCAAAGAACCACATGCGTCCGGGGACATACTGCGATGGTTCGCCGCAGTACCACTGGCCCAAGATGAAGACGAGATGCGGCTTCACGCCTCCACCTCCTCGCGCCGCGTGATCGACTCGGGCTCGGCGGGTGGATCGAGCTTGGCAAGCTGCCAATCGTGGAATGAGATCCAGCGCGGAATATCATGTTCTTCGCGAATATCTGTCACGTAGTCGCACGCGTAGTCGATGCGAATCACGCCGCCTGCCAAGTCGACCTGCACAACGTCACCGATCTTGAACGGCCCGACAGCGACGATTTGCACGACCTCGTTCTGAAACCGCGGGAATCGCGCGGCGATGACCTTTGCCAGCTCACCCACCTTGAACCGCAACCCGCTCATGCATCCCCCGAGAACACATCGCGCATGTCCATCCGTTCGATGGTGATGATCACGCCCGGCGCTTCGAGCGCGCCGCGGCCTTCGTTCGGGTAACGCTTGGCGAGCAGGCCGTACTCGACCACGCGCGTCGTCAGCCCAGATACCGGCGGCGGTCAGCGCGTCTTCGGTGCTGCGTGCAAGCTTCGACAGATCCGGCGTCCGCATCGGCCAGGTCTTGCGCGTCTTCGGCGCCGACTTCGGCTTCGGCAGGGTGAACACCATGTGCAGCCGCAGCGGGCCATCAAGCGGCGGACGGCCTGCGCGCACCACTTCCGCCGCGGCCTTCACGTCTTCGCGCCATGGCTTCACCTTCTTTGACGACTCGACCAGCTTGGCGTGCGTGCGGCCGTCCTTGCCCTTGAACGTGCCCTTGAACGCCTTCGATCCCTGCGGACCTGGAATGCCGTAGGCGGTGATGGTCAGCGAGCCGGTGTACTCATCGGGCGCGCGCGCGATCTGGGCCGTCATGCCGCCACCTCACTGAGCGGATTGCGCCCGCTGTACCGTTCGCCGTGGCAGTTAGTGGGCTTGACTCCGTGCGTGTCAGTGCACGACGAACAACGATAGGTAGGGTCATGTAGATCGGGAGTTCCGTCGTAGTCATAGCTCCACTGCTGTGACCACGAAACTCCAGGCGCGCAAGCGGATACGAACTTCCCGCATACATCGCAGCGCTCCTGGTATTGAGCCTGCCATCCGCGAGCGAAGGTGCTCATACCCTCACCTCCTCGGCCCGCGTCATTGCACGCTCCCCCTTCTGCTGCTGCTCGTACGTCAGCAACCCATGAATGAAAGCGGCTACGTGGTATAGGTCGTCGGCCGAGATTACGAACGACCTGACTGGATGCGCTTCGTTCGCTGCTTCACACATGCTCCCAAGCGCATTAACCACTTCGTCCGGCACGCGCGGTATTGCCACGACAGTTGCCTCGCTCATCGAATCCTCCTCGGAGTTTTGCCTGCCGCGATGTCGCGCATCATCTGCAGGCGCAGGGTGCGGATGGCGGTGGTCTTGTAGGGGACGCGCTTCCAGGGACTAGCCGCGGCGCCCATGCGAGCGATGCGCCGGGTCTCTGGATCGTCCTTGCGGAAGGTGCGGTAGCTGGTCCCGTGGCTGGTCATGCGCCACGTCCCTTAGCCAGGTCGTACTGCGGCCATGCCCTACCCTTAGTCGACACGCTTCCGGTGCGGCGGATGACCCCTCCGTCACGCAGGGCCTGCACGACGCGGCTCACCGTGCCCAGGTTGCTGGTCAGGCACCGTGCCAGCTGGTCGACCGTCATGGGCTGTAGGGCCAGTGCGGAGGGGATGCGATCACGGAGCGGCGTCATGGTCCTGCTCATCGTCGTCGCGATCGAGGCCCAGCATCGCGTTGATCTCGGCGATGGCGCGCATCCCACAGGCCCTGGATTCGTCGCTGGTGAGGCGGCGGTGGCGCGGCTCTCCCGGGAGTGGCGGCATGGCATCGAGCAGGTCACGCGGCGATGGCCAGTTCCTGCAGCGCCCCTGCAACGTGCGGAACGCGGCCTTGAACCGCGGGCTGTCACGCTGCTCATCGAACACCCTGCCCTCGGTTATCGCTTCCACCCAGGCTGGCAGCGTGCCGCGCGACAGCACGTCGAGCGCCGGTGCCCGCTCAAGGCTGAGCAGGATCAGCTTCTGCAATCCGGAGCTGATCTCCCGGGTGATCCAGTCCTGTGCCATTTTTCGCTGCCTCGAGTTCGTGAAGGGCCTGCAGGGTTTTGCTCATCGGTGGCGCGGTGTGGCCATAGACCTGCCGCGGCGGCCCGGTGCTGATCGCCATGGCGCCCTCGGCGTGTCGGCTGCGCGCGGTGGTAATGGCCCAGGCGAAGGGTTTCGTCTTGCCAGCGCTGATCGCTTCCGCTGCGGTGTCGGCCAATGCCTCGGGCGTGACGCCTTCCTGGATGGCGGCGCGGAGGTCGGGGTGACTGGGGTTGGTGTGGGCACAGCCCCGCTGCCGCATCAGCAGGCACGCCCGCCCTTCCTCGGTCGGCACCCTTGTAGCTACCTGCGGGCTTGCCTCAGTACTACCTACGTAGTTATTGGCTTGTGGCTTGTGGCTAGTGGTAGCCGTGTTCACACTCGTGACATGGCGTGACATGTCACGGTAAGTCACGCGTGACATCACTGTATAGTCACGCGTGACATGTGCGGTGTGGAGGTCGCGAAGCTCGGCCATCGTGGCCATCGCATCTGGCACGATTCCCACCTCCCGTAGCTCGGCGAACATCTGCATCCGGCGCTCACGGGTGCGACGCTGGCGCTCCGCCTCGTTGCTGCGCTTCTCGTCGGCACCGATTGCCCGCTCGCCGAACTTGGCTATCTCCGCATCGGCGCGCGCGTTGTGGCGCTTGCCGTCGGGGCCAATCGGAAAGAAGCGATCAGCGACCTTTCGTACTGCCGCCTTATCGGCTGCGCTGCTTGCCCCAGCGATGACATAGAGCTCTGCCGGATCGGCGGGCAGCGGCGATTCCTCGGCGTAGTAGGTGAGCATCAGGCGCAGATAGGCGCCGTGCTCGACCAGGCTGAGGCGGGTCGTGTCGCGGAGGTAGTCGCCGGGGTAGAGCTCGAAATAGTTCACTCAGCTCCCCATTCGCATAGGCCGAGGTCAGAAGTGCAGCCACCACCTGTCTGCTGATCGAAGAACATGCCGTACTGACGGCCGCCACGCGTGGTGCGACTCCACTCAACCACGGTGCGGATGCCGGCATATGTTCCCGGACGATCCACATCAGTGGGATCAGTGACTGCCGGAAAGAAGGTCGCTGCGCGACGCTTGTTGGCGGAAGAGACCACACGCTCCCACCGTTCGATCCGATCAATATGATCTGGAAATCGGACAGCGATGGATCGAAGTTCACTCTTGCGGCAGTTGATGCAAGGCATGCAGCCGACCCTGTTCATGCCCTGGGCATAAAGCGGGTTCGGGGCAATGCCGTGCTTACGGTGCTGGTCCCATACGTCCTGAACGGACCAGCGGAATATCGGGCGCCATAGAACGGAGCCAGATTCGTGGTGGTTGTAGCGCGGCTGCTTAGCCCGGTTAGCGCTCTCATCGGCCCTTATCCCAAGCCATTGCAATAGCGGCCCAGCCTTCAGCATCGGCAGCACAACCTGCTCCGTAATCGGGATTTCTTTCAGTTCTCCAGTGCAGAACTGCGCCATCCTTGACGGGAATCGCCCCTTGCTTATGCAAAGATCAAGGTATGGATTGCCAGTCGGCTCGTGGAGTGCAGCGGCCTCCTGAACGATTTCGTCGGGGATGCCTTGCTTCGGCCACTCCCTGAGCAGGTATTCCCGATGCTGGGCGAGCTGACGAGAGAAGTCGGATCGTACGGTTTCGACTTTCGGTCCTCCGGTGCGTTCATGTAGCCGCGCCACGTATTCGTAGGTAGCCTCGTGCTCGTTTCCGGTGTCAGCGAACACGGCACGAAATGGCCGGCCTGACTCAATGGCGAGCAAATAGACAGCCGTGCTGTCCTTTCCGCCGGACACGCTAACGAGGTGCTGCACGGTCACGCCGCATTCCCCCCGAACACCAGCGACCGCCACAGCGGCGTTGGCGAAAGATGCCGACGCTGGCTGACGCCGTAGCCGATGCGTTCGATGACCCCAGCCCGGGCGGCGCGCTGGAAGATGGCGCCCCAGGCGCGGGGATCGGCCGGTGAGCCGTAGCCCATGCGGTCCGCCATCGCCGTCAGCTCCTCGCTGATGAACTCGGCGTGGGTGGTGGCGTAGCGGTACAGGAAGCCATAGGCGAGATCCGGCCATTCATCGTCGCGACGTGCCGCGGCGTCATGGGCGCGGTTCATGCCGGCATCGCGTTCGGCGCGCGCGGCGGTGAAGTCCAGGACGGACTGCTGCATGGGTTGCTCCTCGCGCTTCTGCGCGATCTGCTTGCGGATTGCGCCGACCACCGGCTCCCAACCGACCAGGTCGAGCTCGAGCGGCGGTAGCGAGTGGTCGGAGATGGCGGTTATGGGGCGCATTCCGCCACGGTCAACTTGTGCTTGCGGACCTGTTCCAGCACATCGGCGTAGTGCACGCGCCGCTCCTTGTGCGTGACTTGGTCGATGGTGAGGTCACCACGCATCCAACTGGCCAGCAGCGAGCGCCGGTGAGCGTCGCCTGCAGTGCAAGGACGCGTGACCCAACCGTTGTCGGTCTCGGTCCATACGTTGCCAGTGACGGTGTTCACTGCCTGGTCTTCGTAACGTACGCGATGGCCGCGATCAGCAGCATGACGAGCGCAATGGCCAGCACGATCGCCAGCACGATCGCCAGCGGAATCCAACTCGGCGCCAGTACCCACCACCACGACCAGCTGATCTTGCCGAGCAGCTTCAGGACGATGAAAACAATGGTCAGCAGGCCGCAGAAGCCGATGCCGCCGGACGAACTCTTACTGTTGTCGCTCATGCAGCTCTCCCGTTTAGGGCGTCAGTGAGGACGCGCACCTTCACGCGCTCGGCATCCAGGGCTTCCTGGGCCGTGCGCAATGCGCGTTCGGTTTCGGTTTCCCGCTTCCGCAGGCTGGCGGCTTCGTAGCCGCGGGAATGCGTGAGCCAGATCAGCGGCGCTTCGTTGCCGCATAGGTCCATCAGCGCCGGCAGCTTGTCGACCGGGAAATGGGCCTCTCCGCGGTGGATGCGCGTCCAGTGGCCGGCGTCGATGTCCAGGGCACCATAGACCTGCTTGTCGGCCTCGAAGCCGCCGAGGGAGATGCAGAGCTTGATCGCGGCGAGCATGCTGGGCTGCGCGACCACCAAGGCCGGATCAACGGCCTGTGCCGCGCGCACGAGACGTAGCGGCAGCTGGGGGTCGGCAAACGTCTTCGTGACGTTTGACTTCATTGGACGGTCCTCGTCGGGGCAAAAAAGGGGGCATGCGAGATGCACACGAAAATCGAAACCAGGGCGGCGCAGAAGCCACCCGAGCCGCTGGTATGGGAGTCGGTGCCGGCGAACGACCCGCTATGGGAGGCGGACGTGGTGCCGCTGCCGTTGCCGGTAGCGCCAATCCCGTCGGAAGAAACGGAGGACATGGCTCACGCCACCTGCTTCCGGGATTTGCGCGGCGGCTGACCGAAGACATCGGGGCGCAGGTCGTAGCGCGTGACCTGGCCACCCGTGGCCTCTTCGATCTGCGCGCAACGTTCAATCGGCACCATGCCGCGCTGCCGCCACTCGCTGATCGACGGCGAGCGAATGCCAAGCGCTGCTGCCAGCGCCTCCTGGGTGCCCAG
>Ga0105239_10001649_pt1 | contig 29428 bp, 20 predicted proteins | sample KBSC44metaG_FD_92761 | JGI IMG/M metagenome (GOLD analysis project Ga0105239, IMG submission 92761) | Corn rhizosphere microbial communities from Kellogg Biological Station, Michigan, USA - KBS C4-4 metaG | ecosystem: Host-associated > Plants > Roots > Rhizosphere > Soil | place: Michigan, USA...
CACGCTCGCTGACTTGCTTGACCGCCTCGGCCTTGAACTCGTCGGTGAAACGCTTGCTGGTCATAGATCCTCCGATCCTCAATAGACACTATCAGGTGTCTACGGAATCGGGGGCGTACCACCTCGTATGCGTCATATATGCCAGCAGCGACATCCCTAACCGCCAGAAGCTGAATACGGAAGCATCGCAGAAGCATGTTGATCGGCGGAATGAACGGAGGATTCTTTGCAAGAAAGTCTTCCAAATATTTTGTCGCCGCGTAGATCCCTTGAGCCTGGATGGCCGACGGCAATGGCAAATAGCTCATGCCAGGCCATTGCTCGACAAGCATTGGCCCCGACACCTCCCTTGGAGCACACAGAAGCTCCTGCACGGAGATGCCTTGTAACGCGCACATATTGAGCAACGAACGCAGGGTAGGACGCCTTGAGTTTCGCCGAGCATGCCGGTCGATATTTCGCAATATGAGCCGCATCACCGTGTCTCTTCGGCCGCTATTCTTGGCATTGATGCGCAACCCCATTGCAAAGTCCGTGTAGATCGAAAGCGGCACTGGAGCGCCACGCGGCGTGGCACACAGCTCTACTAGTTGGCCTATTTGACCATCGATCCATTCCGCAAAATCGGAGCGCTTCGTCCATGTCGCCCCCTTTGCGAGTGAGGTACCGCAGGACCAACAGATGCGCCTCAATTCCGTGCGCCAAGCATCCCGCTGAAACTTCCCGCAATGGCGGCAAATACACTCCATACGGCAACCGTGCTTTGGACATGTGCCTAATAGATCGATTCTCCATATGAGTGGCTCATATGACTCCTCGCTCCAATCCTCGTAGCACTGAGGACACCATTGGCGCCTGTAGCCGCCATATGCGCTCGTGTTGTAGGACACAATCTCCGATAACGCCCAAAGTGAGCCACATCGAAGATTCTCTTCGCCAGTCAAAGCCTCCAGCTCCATCATCCGCGAGATTGCAATCTCACTTAACGCTTCGGCCTTCTGAAATGACCTAACGTTCCCCGCGCCCGGCAGGCAACGCTTGCGAACATAGCTGGCCAAGTGACACATTGGAACGCCTGTGGTCCAAAGCACGCGATTCAGATAGCTAGGGATCGATTCCACAAGCGAAGTACCCACCCCTCTCAACTTGAGTGGAGGAAGGATGGTCCATCGACCTCCAAAGTCATCTGCGGCGATGAGTCGCTGTGTACTCACCCAAGAACTCTCCTTATAGCGCTAGAGCTGGCCGGCGTACGCAAAGCATCGAATTGAGCAGGATCCTCATGCAGGGTTTTAAGAGAAGCCTCGGCATAGACCGCCTCTTCTAGGTGGACCTTTGTTATCGACTCCGCGCCGTCGCTGGCTCGTCTTTCGTCCGCGCGCTCAAGATAGCCTTTTAGTTCCCCGCACACGCCTGCACTAGTGGCGTAGGCCAGATCCATGTTTCGGCGAAGCAAGTCGCCACGAGCAAAGCGATAGGGTTGCGCCAAGCTGATGACGAGTCGCTCAAAGCTTTCTCGGTCAAATGAGCTGCTCAGACGGTATCGCTCGACAAACACGAATCGGGAACGCCGGCATATCTCCGCGTTACCCTGCCAGAGAACCGATGCCCGAGGGACGCCAAACAAGGCCAAAGTGACGCCAATTTCTTCAGCTAAGCACATGTAATTAACCATGTGATCGCCAGGATGCTTTTGCCGCTGCGTATAAGTAAGTGACCCCGCTTCTTCTAAAAAGACGGCGCGTAATCCTCGAGCGACAGCCGTGCGCTCAACATATGTACGAAGTCGGTGTTCGGTTGTGTGCCGACGCATATCGGTCCAGAAGTCATCCCTCAAGCGAGCCTCTGCCCTTAAGTGCACTTGATCGGCATTACCCACCATGGATCGCTTAACAAGCCAGCCGAGATTAGGCTCGTGCAGTTCCAGGTAGAAACGCGTCATGAACTCCTTAGGGCTGAAGCTGGATCGATCAGTCGCGGCAGCGCGCAGTGCAATCGCAGGCAGCTTTCCTGGCGGCCACGCCTCTGGCGAACCAGCGAATGACTGCATGGCGTCATAACGAATTTCCGATTTTCCTGCTCCGGACAGGCCGATTACAAAGATGAGCTGCCCCGGCATGTTGGTTTGCAACGCACGCAGCAGCGCTTGTCGTGCCCTTTCATAAGCAGGATGCACAATGATTCCACCTCCACTCATGGCTCCTCCGACTCGATAAAGAAAGGATCAAGGGGCGCACTGGGATCGGTCCAGTTGCGGGAAACCGACTCTTTCGTCTCCTCGTCGTTCGCAGCCTCAAGCATGTATACGAGGTGGCTCGAAGCCTTCGCTGCAAGGTTCGCCTCCGCAATACGTTCCGTACGCTCCCGTCGACGCTGATCGCGCAACTTCGCCACTTCGCTTCTAAGGCGGCTATCGGACATGGCCTCAAATAGGGCTTCCGCAGTACCACGCCCTCCGGTCCCCAAGCTTCGCGCCGTCATCGCGAGCACCCATCTCGAAGGAAATCGCACATACATACGATTTGGATCCACACAGTCCATTCGCATCTCGATCGGCTTTTGAAATCGGAGATGCTGCATGAGTTCTGCGCTAACGAACGTACGCTGGAGATAACGAATTCCGCGTCGCGGATCAGCGGTGACATCTCGGTCGATGGGCACTGAGGTCGCGATGAGGAAATCCTCCCGGCTATTAACCGTCACCACACCGGCGGCCCCATACAGACCTACTAGCTCATCTTGTCTTTCCTGAGGGCTAAATCGCGTGGACGGCAGCGGGGTCGCAGGTACATCTTCGAAAAGATATTTCTCGAGATGATCGACAATCGTCGCGTACCGATGGCAAGCGGTGGCATAGCTTTTCTGGCGGGCAGTCACCGACCGCCCCTTTTGATCGGGCAATGTGCTACCCAAGAACCTATGGGCTAGCTCCGAATTGACGCGACCCAGCGCATTTTCAGCGAGCGAATTCCTGCGTGGCGTACCTGGTGGCGGCTGTATACGAGTGGATCCGAAGAGTGCGCAGAAATCGCTGAACCAGGCCCCCGTATATTCCGATCCGCCATCGGCAATCCAGTAGCGCGGCAAGGAACCTTGCCTATGAAAAATATCCCTGATCAGCACACCCAATGCGCTTCTGCATGACGGACCAAACAGGACGGCATAGCCAAGCGGCTTAGCCGTTGCTGAGTCCATGGCAAGGTATAGCGTTGGACAATCAAACCCCAGGGTGGCTAAGAAGTCGGGACTACAACGCAGATCAAATTTCGTTGAATCGACATGCACCATTAGCCCTGGAATGCTGCAGCGTAAAGTCCTATCCCCAGGATCGGAAGCGCATTCTGCTGCGTGAAACCCTCTATTACCTCCGACGGCATAGGCCCGCTTGAGGTCACTATACTGGCGAAGTCGATTTCTAAAAGTCGTTCGGCTCGGAGGTCGAATACCCTTCCTATTACAGGTGATCACTAGGTGGTCATGGCCCTGTACTTCGGTGCGAATCAATGGATCTTTTCGGAACTGCGCTATCGCTTCTCCTATTTCATGCTCTTGATCCCTGGTCAACTGCCCGATACGTCGTCCCGAACGCGCATAGTGCGTCAGGCAAACCTCAAGCTCGCTTCCACCGCTTGTCCGTGCCTGAAGCACGTCTCGCACAAGCGGCATGTAACGGCGTGTCGTTGGCTCCAAACCATCGAGGATCCGATTCACTCTAGCTAGGCGGCGTTGGGCCATGGTGTAGTCCGTAGTACTTGCCAGAAGCAGTTCCGACTCGACGCTGGGTTGAGCAATGCTTTCTCTTAGCTGGAATAGCAATTGCTCATCGCAGGTAACGGCCTGACGTTTATCCGCAAAGAGCATGAAGCGGTCAGGATCATCGATCAGAACTGACTGCAAGGTCCCAAAAACAGCACTGTTCGCCAGTGCGGAAAGAATGTGCACCCCGGAAAGTCCGGGAATCCTATCTAGTGCCGAACGAATGGATAGGGGCGCCTTATGCAGCACTTTGCACAGCCGGCGAACACTTTCTGCGTCCACATCAGGCACGCCTGGGGTGGAGACCACGCCATAGAGCGCCAGTAGATTGGCTTGATAGACCCCGTGCGGTTCTGGCGGAGACCAAATCGAGTAGGTTACGCCACGCTCCTCCGCCCAAGTATCGACGGCTGGCCGTCTCCAGAATCCATCGCAGTGCACCCATTCATTGGGCTTATCTTTGCTCAGTTCCTGCAACCAGCTTCGAGGCTTGCATTCAATAAATCGGATGCCGTCGCGGTCGAACACCATGAAGTCGACAGTGATGGAACTCGTTCGACCATTGCGCACAATGTTTTTGGGCTGTACCTGCGCGTAGTACTCGCCACATTCGCCGAACACCTCCCTATGGAGTGCATAAAGGAACTCGCCCGTATAGCTCTCCAGCAGCCACTGGCGTTGATTTTTCTGCGAATAGAACTCGACGATAGTGTTCCTAAGCCCCCGCTGGCTCGGACGGCGAGCTGGACTGCATGCCCGCATCTCCTCGATCTCATTGATCGCGGTGACGTGCAGTCCTTTGGCTTGGTAGTAAAGCCGCCTTTGTGCATCAGTAAACATGGGTATGCCTCCTCGCTATGCACGCAAGACCCCAGGCGATTCAGATATCGCCGTGGGACGCCGAACACACAGGGTCAACCCGTCGTCGCGATGCGATGAAAGGGACTTGACGTGTCCGGGGGAAGGCACTACAAAGAAGGGGAAGCGAACGCCCAGAAATGCTTCGCCTTCACATTCGAGCCCTGCGTCTGACCACGCGGGGCTCGTCCGTTTTGCAGCGCCAAAGCATGATCAGCTCATGGCGTGCCCTCCTTCGGGAATGGGGACTGGGAACCACTGGATACCACTTCCTGTAGCCAGGCGCGAACGGCGCCGGTGGTCGCAAACCAGCCTCGGCGCCCTGGAACCTGGAACATTTCAATAGGAAGCCGCCCCGTCTGTCGGGCTTTTGCAAGCGCACCAGTCGAGGAATAGCCCAGCAATCGTGCTGTCTCTGCCGCGCTGAGCAGAGGAACTCGCGGCAGGTAGCTGTCAATGTCCTGCTCTAACGTTGACCTTCGAACCATCCGTACTTCTCCTAGATGGCTCCGTCGCGCTTAGTCGCGTTCGGTCGCGACTCGATCACACAATCGCCTTTAGACGACGTTCCAGCAATGCGAAGTGCGATAGATCGAGCTAAGCACGGAGCAATGCCGAAACCGTGCCACGCAGCAAGCTCGGTCGCAAGTGCCTATCGATCATAAGTTATTGTTTGCTATAGATATATCAGACCACTTGAAAACCAGGCTGATAAGCGAGCTTCGTGGTATAGATGGCGCACTGGCAAAGTTGGATTGGTAGGAACACACCAATGACGCACGACATCAACGATCGTTTCGGTATGCCTGAGAGCGCGTTCGAAGCGGCCCGCAAAAGTCACGGTTACGACAATCCCGTGTATCGAATGGGCATGTATGTCCCCACTCGAGGAGAGGTTGCCACGCTCTCGCCCAAGGATCTCTATCCGATTTTGATTGATTGGATCTGGGATAGTCCTTCAGAACTCATTCCCAACGATACGCAACTTACCGAGTTGCGCTCCATCCTCGTAGGGCGCCCTGACGCAGATGAGCCTCTGCTGCAAGAACTGATTGGAGAATGCAGCGCCTGCCTGCGCGGCACTACTGCTCACTAATATGCAATGGACGAGTAGACCTCAAAACCATTGTTAAGCCCTGTGCTCGTTTTTTTGCGACCCGCAATTCTACGCCCTGTATGATCGGCCAGCTCCGCATACTCGACATGCCAATGTCACCAATGCCAAGTCAATCTCCAGATCGATATCAAGAGAGCTACATACAGGACAACGAGGCTGCCACTTTCCATCGGGGCTGGTGCTCTTTCTGGGTAAATCGACGGCACAAACAGGCTCAAGAAATCCTATATCTGACTCAGCCTCTAGCACATGATTGAAAAAATAGCGGCTCAATAAGGACCGCGAAAAATCTGCGGGGCGCCACATTTTATGAGCCAGTTGCGGATCCTTTTCGACGCGCTTTATTTGAGCGCGAAAATAGCTAAGCATTGCGTTTCTTGCGTGAATGCCATTTGAGAAGCGACGAGCCCCCAAGTTGGCCAGTACATTTTTTGCCGAGGTGTATAACGCATAGTGAACCTGCCTCGAGGCGAGACGCGTGAGGCCGTCACGGATGGAATCAAGCAGCTCCGGGGTCAATAAGCTACTCGCGAACGAAGATCCCTTAAGCAGATTGGCCGCAAACTCCAAGCATTCGGCGGAGGTAATGTCGAGCCATAACCTGTCACGCTGCGGTCGATCCCGTTCTATGCGGACCTGGATAAAAGATGTTAGTTCGTCTTGATCTATGACTTCCTTACTTCTGCCAAGTACCAAGTCAACACGCTCAATATTTGACTTGAGAAGACGCCCGGTATCATCGAAGTAGGCAGCCGGCGTGTGACGCGTCGGGACCTGGATTCCATCTGCCAAAGTGGCCTCCAAAAAGTTCGCCCTCAAGTAACGGGGCAAAACGCTATCGCCCTCTCGCTCCCACAAAGTATGTACCCCGAACCAAAGAAGAGATTCAAGGCTCCAATCGGAAAAAGGCTTTGCCTGCACGCCATCATCCCAGTAGCGCTGACCGGCCAAAACTAAGACACGCGCCTCAGCCTCTGCTCTTTGTGACTGCAGTCTTTCATACTTGTCGAGTATCAACTGATTGCATTTCTCGCAATAGCATCTGACACCCGGGGCGTCACAATGGCCACACATTGAACAATACGCGGCTTGCGGAGGCTGATTCCGGGCCCTCTTCCGGCGTACCAAAGGCGCACCGCAGTGAGAGCACTCTCCCTCAACTGGATCCGGTGGAAAGATGCACAAGAACTCTGATGGAGCAATGCCTAGCCCGAGTTCGGCAAGAATATCCCGTACTCGTTCACCCGCTATGTAGCGGCGATACGCTAGGTCCAAAGCTTCAGACGTCAATGAAGTTGCAATGAAATGTCTTTGCGTGCGGACTTGAGGAGACACAGCGGAGCGATAGGCTCCGAATCCCTTGCTAGTCTGAGCGATCTTCATTGGCGCCATGTTGGCCTTATGGTTGTAGAGGAAGCAGTTCACGCCCCGAGCCTTAATGCCCCGGGGCGCGCCCGCTGATTACGGCTCGATCGATGGCCAGAGACTTTCGATCAGCTGTGCGTTCCCCTCCAAGTCTCGCAGTGTGCTCTTGCGAGGGGTACGGCCGGAATAGTGCAGACCGCTAAATAGGTCAATGAACTCGACCTGCTTCGGCTTCACGTCCACCCCATTCTCATGGAGCAACCAGTAAGCAAACTCCATAGTCAGACGCGCAGTCTCGGGATCAAACTGCTTAGCGGCTGCATTGAAGTAGATATAGCGATCCTCTCCGTCCTCTTTGGCTACGAGATCCGGAGACAAGCGGAGCTCCAAGCCACGGACGTAGGCATACATTTTCGGTATAGGGATAGGCTTAAGGCCGCGCTGAGCGTGCTCCGACTGCACGAAGCTTTCCAGTACGCGAGTGCAATGCATACGCCTCGAAGGCACCCTAATGCCCTGCATCTGAGCACGCGCATCAATAAGACCAGAAGCCCCTCTGTCCAGAACGTCTCTGATGCCCTTGATTGGAGGAGCGTAATAGGGCTGCTTGAACACCTGCGGCTGCTGCTTGGGGTACTTCTGGTCGTGCAAGAGCCGCATCTGCTCAAGCGCGGGAAGACGAACGAAATTGGCGGCGCCACGTACAGAAAGACGCGGCCGTATAACAACGGTGGAGAGATGGGGTACTGCCGTCATGGTCTTATGCCTTTGTGATGTATAAAGAAAAAAGGGGCGGCCTGACGGCCACCCCTTCGGCTCTATTACTTACCGCGCGATTTCGACGAAGTCGGCTTAGGCGCGCTATTACGCTCCTTGACCGTTGTCGATTTGTGCTTCTCGGCGTACTGCTTGGTCACGAACTCGCCGGAGACTGCACTGCGGTACTGCGTAACCTTCTTGTCAGACATAGTCTTTCCTCAATTGGAAATTGGTTGAGTACAAAGCTAAACGCCGTACGCACCCACAGCCTGCTGTACTGCAAGCCGTCACTCGTCTGATCTGAAGAGCCCATCACATAAGATGCTTTACGGAAAGGCATAAATAAGCCTATACTCCCGTGTCTGCCAGGACACATCTGTGGGCTCTTAGATCATGGCGTAGGCATCTTTTGATGATTTACGTTGTGTTTCCTCCCTAGATGTTTTGTTGTACTCAAACGCCCCGCTCTTGCGGGGCGTTTGCTTTTAAGCCCCCTACTTACAAGCATAGCGGATTTTAACTTATTAGCAATCCCTTCGGTCAAGTGCCAATCCACTACATGTAGTCTCATATCTTGAGATTTGCACTACATCTTGTGTTTTTAGGGTGACTTATCCACAGCCCCTAGCCTAAACCACAAATTTCCAAGAGCGAATTCGCAGCCAAACTGGCTGTCCGCTTTTGACCTCGGCTCCATGAGGTCTTGCATACCTTGCCCCTCATCACTAAGGCATGGCCCACAACACGATGGCTGGTGAGAAATAGCACGAGCAATTCGCTCGTGGCCCAGCCAAGGCACACCGCGCCACAATCGAGGCGATGAGCCGGCAGGTCTTCGGACTCACAGACACCGGGTAATTACCCGACCTACTCGCCTAGCGTGCTAGCCCCCTGTGGTCTAGTGCACGGCTTTCGTTTCTGCTTACCGCTGCGGGGCAGTCCTGGATTCGCACCAGGTTCCCTATTAAGCCAATCCGACACTAGGTCTGAGAAAGGCACCGACGACACCAACATAACGGGCTCTATTGCGCCGGTCAACCCAATAAGTCGTGCACAAAGCTGTGGATAACTTTTTTGGAAGCGACTCTGTCTGGTCTCGCGATAAACACCCAGCGACAACAGAGCAAATGCCTCCGCGCCCTCAAGCAGGACCCACGGCAATACGCGACGATCCTCAGGGCGCAGCTACTCAGTCCCTCACCACGCCGATTAGACTATTACCAAACAGATCTAAACAGGGACACACAATGGAAGTGCAAACATTCGCTTCGCCTCGTGAACCGCTGCCCGAAAAGGAATTCAAGAAGGCGAAACTAGAGTGCATGCGAAACATGGCCACCATGACGGCATACAGCTTTGGCTCGAGCTACCTGTTCTTCCAGCACCCAAAAATTTTAGGTTCGCCGCTTGTCAGTATCTTGCTAGGCGCCGTTCTATTTCTCATTACCTTATGGGGGGTGGCCAGCACTGCAGAACTTTTTCTTGACGCAGCCATACAGCGTCACATCGACATTCGTCATCCCAAGTGGCAAAGCGGCAAACGGAAGGTTCTTCTTTTTTGCGCGCTTATGGCAGTCTTCCTTAGCTTGGCGTCTGTTCCATATCTGGTTATGGAACTACCTAGGAAGTAGCTCCACAATCCGGAGGGGGAAGCGTCATGCATGATCACTCGCGTCACGTAGACTTTTGCCCACATTGCGGGAATCGCGCACCTCAACGCGTGGTTTTTGAACACTCATACCAGGATGCATGGTTCTCCTCCAGTGGAGACATGCTGCCCAAGGATGAAGGCCCCGAAAGTGAGGCCATTATCTGCGTCTGCGAAACTTGCGCCGGCATCCTCGTGTATGACGGCATTGCCTATTCAGAGAGTGGGGCGTGGCCAGAACTTGTCTATCCGCGGGGGGCAAGCATCCATCGGTCCGCCCCGAAGACTGTACAGGCAATCTATAGAGAAGCCGCGACGATAAAAACGAATGCGCCGAATGCATTCGCCATCCTGATACGCAAAGGCCTTGAAGCCATTTGCGACGATCGCGGAGCCCCAACGGGCTCTCTCGCCGATCGGCTGAGATTTCTAGCAAGGAAGGGAGAGATACCCCCTGTCCTCAGTGAGGTTACGGATGCATTGCGTCTCCTGGGAAACACGGCGGCCCACGGCTCGCTTCAGGTTATTAAGCCGCCAATGACATGGGCAATCGACGACTTGTTTCGCGCAGTTGTTGAATACGTATATGTCGCCCCGAGCAAGCTTGAGGCATTGAACAAACGACTCATGCAAGCGCGATCCGATGGCTAACCTGGCCCCCAAGCGTCATGACAAAACGTCCGCGGGATCGATCCACATGTCTTCAGGTGCCTCAGGGAATAAGAAGCGAAGCAGCGCATCGAACCGACGGTCTGGTGCGTAAGCGGGATCACCCGCTTTCCAAGCGCGTTGATAGGTCTCTTTGCGTCCCTTCCACTTGGCCATATCGCCATGCGCGCGCATTTCAGCACTGCGCTCGTAGTGCCTCATCATGACGCTGAATACCCACAGGGCACCCTTGTGGTGATCAAAAAGGTTGTTCGCTAGCGATGCGAAGTTGTTCAACTTGCACCCAACCACCTCGCCCCGCTTTGCTGAGTAAGCGGCCATCAGTAGGTAGAGCGGTCCATCAAGTTGGTCAATGAACTCGGGTAGCGGATGTCCGCTCTGTTCGAATCGGACCCGCAGTGGCGCCCATTCCTGACGGCACCGCGGCCATTGACGCGGGTAGGTCACAAACAGCGCCTCGAAGGCTTGCCTGAGCGCCTGATCTCGCGCTTCCTCGCGTATTCTTCTCACCTCCTGAGTCGCGCGAGCCTCGGCCTCCGCCTCTTCCCTTCTGCGCTGCTCCTGCGCCTGGATCGCGGCGTCGTAATCAAAAAAATACGTGCGAGGCACACCGACCGCGCTCACATCGAAATGCAATTCGTCGAAGTAGACAATTTGCTGCCGAACCACATCCTCCGAGTACGCACCCTTATCCATGGGCTCGTACCAAACACACTCCAGCGCAAAGCGTTGATGCTGCTCCGATAGCGCCACGGTATCCGGTGTCAGCCGAAATGCGTTGCGATTGTTCGAGTAGAAGATGTCATCTTCGGAAAGCTTGAAATCTTGCGTATCCAGATCACGAAACAACCATAGCAATCGACCTTGATTGCGCTCATAGAATTGCATGCGCTCAGTGATCACATGAAGGAAAGTCGTCGACAACTGCGCCTCGCAGGCAATCCGGTGACCACGCCACATAGCCTGCACGTCGGGTTGTCGCCAACGCAAGCCATCGATATCCTTCCAGCGCTTCTCCGTGTCAATCTCGGAAAATGATGGATCGGAGCGCATGCTCTGCTCCATCCACTGCTTGAACCGTTTGTGCAGTTCGCCCTCTTTGCACTGAGCGAATTTCCTGGAGCAGATCTCGCGCGCACTGAGCCCTCGCTCGCCGGTGCATGAGTTATTTCGGTCTTGGTGTCGGAAATAGAAGCGGAAGATGTTCCGCTCGCGAATAGGCAGAGATGCCAGCATCATGGCCTTCTCGCACACCGGGCACACGTACCGAAGCTCACCACTTTCCAACTCGAGCTTTAGACCTACCCTCTTTTTCTCAATCACGGCCCCGTAGTCAGCGCCACCCATGTACTCGACCAGACTCAACCACCGGCCGGTCTCACGGTCCAGAACGTGCTCGTGTATGCGATCGTAGGCAAGCTCGTAGTGTCGTAAAGCCATGGCCGCGAAATTCCCTTTTTCCTAGAAGTATTCCTTCTACAAATCTCTGATGCTGAGACTAACGTCCGCCCGGCTATCACATCATCGGCGCCAGGAGCTACAGTCCTACAGTGAGAGCGCCGCCGGCAGCCATTGAGCGCGTTTCACCAACCGCCCTCACGTGCTGCCTCACTCTTCTTGAGCTTGGATCGGAAGTGACGTTGGACGGCTTGCATTATGCTATCGCCTCACGGATCGAGGCTTTGGATATCCGCCCCTTGACCGTTAGCCTCCACCATATTGCCTCTCCGCCCCCTACTGGGCTGCGCTCCAGCCGCAAGTCCGGACACAGATGATCCTGTCCTACAGGGCCTATTTGATGAATGCGACTTCTGCTTGCGCGGTTCCACGCCCCACCACGAATAGGGCAGTCAAAAGCGTAGTCAACCCTCAGGGTGCACTACCGACGGATAAACGGAGATCTTCCTGATAGTCCGCCCCGTGTCGCCCTGTAAGAAGATAGGCAAACATCTCGCGTAAGTCTCGACGAAGCCACATGCAATCCCCATAAAAAAGAGGCGCCACGGGGATTTCTCCATAGCGACTTGAAGGGTGCAACGTCATCACTCGCTGCTCGTATAGGTCACCAAAATACCTGTCGTCTGGCCCTGGCTCGGCGACACCAAAAGGAGCGTTGAAATTTGTGTGCACCCATTTCGCAACATCATGAGCGGATGGATTGCGGTAGCCAGAGTTGATCAGCTCCTGCTGAATTTTCGAAAAAGAGGCATCCAGCGCAATAAAGCAAGCGATTGTGGCTTCCTCATGAAACTCTCGATGACTGGAAAGCATGTCAGATTTCATCAATGCATGCATGCCACGAAGGACGACGTAATCCGCCGGATTGAACGCCTCCCAGAACTCGATCAAGCGCCCTAGCATCAGTTCGGCTGGATCAAATAGTTCGTACTTCCGCTCTGGCCGGTAGGGAAGTTTGTCTCCCATCCCACCTGTCCATGTGGACAGGTCGTCCAACAAAAAATCCCGTATCTCGCGGACTACCACGTCCTTGTCCAATCGAAGTCGCCTCGCATCAATGCGGGGGGTGAACTCGGTTTCTGGATAGAAAGTACATCGATATCCATCGCGTCGCTCACAAAGCATGAGCGATGCAACAAGACGCAGGCAGTCCGGTGAGAGGCCATGAAGTTCACTATACGGAAGCTCCGCGTCTAGCCTTTGCCACGAGCCACCCCACACCACCGAAAACACAATGTCAGAGTCAGCGGAAAAGACGCCACCGGGGACTCTATGGATCCCTTCAGGGTACTGTCCGCGCACGTTAAAGATAGTCACGTTATAACCAAGCCAATTCGACCGGCGCCCGGCGCGCTCACCCTCCAGCCAGCGAAGGCGACTTCTTGAGCGATGTGCCTTTCCATTCATTCTTGTTTTCTCAACGCGACGTTCCCCAGGCTTTGAGTAGCACCACTATCTAGATGTGTTGCGCTGACCGGCTGAATCCGCAGTCAGAAACGGACGTTCTCCCAAATGTTTTCAGCACATACATTGGTTGTCAAAGGGTTGCCTAAGGCCAGCCCCCATGAATCCTAAATAATTGTTTTAATTGAAAGTGCACACACTTAGCTATCCGTGGTCAAGCAAAGTACGTACACATCCACCTCAAACTGCACAGACTCTGATTTCCAAAGGCGCACACACTTTGGCGTCATGCCCACCTCAGGGGCATGACACCAATGCATGCGCCTCATGCACAAGCACAGGTGCCGAATGTGATGCACCCGTTCGAGGCTTTATGCATCGCCGGCCACGGTGACCCGCCGGCCATCGCCCTTCGAGAATTAGCGGCGGCTCTCGCGAAACTGCTCCGCCCCGACGACGTCAGGCTGGCCGCCGCCGGCCAGCGAACGCTGCCATGCGGCGCCCTGTTGGCCGCCCGACCATCGCTTGGCGCCCCTGTCACGACGCTGCGCCGATCGATGGGTTCCTGGTCGATCGACATGCAGCCGCCCTTTTCATCCGAGGCCGAAGCTCTTCCTCAAGCTTGCGTCGACGGGCGCAGCGGGCATGAACCGGCGCAACTTGCTCAGCAGGGACGCCTGGCCTCCTGGCGTATGGCGCATGCGCCAGGTACCGAGCGCTGCATCGACCACGGCCTCGGCCACGCCTTCGGGCTCCGGCGCGCTCTTGACGCTCTCGACGATGGCGCGCGACGCAAGTCCACGCTCCCGGTCGTAGTCGGCAATTTTCGCATTGGCCTGGGGCGCATTGACGTCCAGGTTGGTCCGGGTGAAAGACGGCTCGACCAGGCTGACGCGCACGCCGAACTGGCGCACCTCGTGATCCAGCGTTTCGGAGAGCCCCTCCACCGCATGCTTGGATGCCGCGTAAAGCCCCATGTATGGCGCCGGCAGGAAGCCGAGCACGGAACTGATGTTGACGATCCTGCCGCTGCGCTGCGTGCGCATCTGGGGAAGCACCGCCTTGGCGGTGCGCAGAATGCCGAAGACGTTCGCGTCGAACAACGAAACCGCCTCCGCGATGCTCGACTCTTCCACGGCGCCGACCAGACTGGTTCCCGCGTTATTGACCAGCACGTCGATGCGCTTGGCGAGATCGATGATGAGGCGAATGCCGGATTGGACGGAAGCATCGTCGCTCACGTCCATTTCGATCAGCTCCACGCCGGGCAGCGGCGCGGCCTTGGCAAGCTTGCGCACGGTGCCGAAAACCCGGCAGCCGCGCTTGACGAACTTCGTCGCGGTGGCGCGCCCGATGCCTGACGATACGCCGGTGACGACGACGACTTTGGTAGTGGACATAGCGAATACCTTCGATAAAAGAGTGGTTGGCAAGAAACAGATCCATGGCCCGTGGGCGCGCTCAGCGGCGGCTTCATCCCGCGATGGCTTCCTCCAGCCTGTGCTGCGGGGGCTCATGTCGGCCTTGGTGCCCATGCGCCGCATCTCCGGGCCTGATCTTGAACCAGATCGAATACATGGCCGGCAGGAACACCAGGGTGAGGACGGTTCCGGCAAAGGTGCCACCGATCAGCGTGTAGGCGAGCGTGCCCCAGAACACCGAATGGGTCAGCGGAATGAAGGCCAGGATCGCCGCCAGCGCGGTGAGGATGACCGGACGCGCACGTTGCACCGTAGCCTCGACCATGGCATGGAACGGATCCAGCCCGGCCGCTTCGTTGTGATGGATCTGCCCGATCAGGATCAGCGTGTTGCGCATCAGGATGCCCGACAACGCAATCAGTCCGACCAGCGCGTTGATGCCGAACGGCTGCCCGAACAGGATCAAAGTGGGCACCACGCCGATCAGGCCCAGCGGGCTGGTCAGGAACACCATCACCATTGCGGAAATGGAGCGCACCTGGAAGATGATGATCAGCAAAGTGGCGGCCAGCATGATCGGGAACAGCGGCAGCATGGCTTTCGTCGCCTTGCCCGACTCCTCGATCGACCCCGCTTCTTCGATGCGGTAGCCGCCGGGCAGCTTGGCGATGAGCGGCTGCAGCTGCTTGGCCATGGCGGTGGACACATCCGGCGGCTGCAGGTTTTCGGCGATGTCGCCACGCACCGTGATGGTCGGCGCGCGGTCGCGCCGGCGCATGAGCGGCTCTTCCATGCGGACGTCCACCTGGCCCACCTGCGACAGCGGAACGCGCTGGCCATTGGCGCCCGCCAGCGTGAAGTCGCCGATCCTGGCCGGATCGAGGCGCACGCCGCCCGCCGCGCGCGCCACCACCTGCACCGTGCGGATGTCCTCACGCACGGCGCTGACCGGTATGCCGCTCAGCAGGAACTGCAGTTGCTGCGCTACCGCACTGGAACTGAGCCCCACCGCCTGCAGGCGGTCCTGCTGCAGGCTGAAATGCAGCGTGGGTGTGCGGGTACCCCAATCGGCGTTCACCGTGCGCATCATCGGACTGGCGTCCATGACTTGCTCCACCTCCGTCGCGATGCCGCGCAGCTTGTCCGGGTCCGGGCCGGATATGCGGAACGCGACGGGGTATGGCGAATAGGGACCGAACACCAACTGGGTGACGCGCACGCGAGCCTCCGCGCCCAGGCCTTCGGCGATGGCCTTGCGCAACCGCTGCTTCAGCGCTTCGCGCTCCTTCTGGTTGTCGGTGCGGATTACGATCTTGGCGAACGACGGATCGGGCAGCTCCGGCCCCATCGCCAGATAGAAGCGCGGCGCGCCCTGGCCGATGTAGGCAGTGACGATCTTGGCTTCTTGCTGCCTGGCCAGCCACGTTTCGACCTTCGCCGCCACGGCGCTGGTCTGCTCGATCGACGTGCCGTAGGGCATCTGCACTTCCACCAGCACCTCCGGACGGTCGGAGATGGGGAAGAACTGCTTCTTCACCAGCGCCATGCCGAGGATGGCCAGGACGAACAGGCCCACCACGGATCCGGCTACCAGCCATTTGCGCGCGATGACACGCCCCAGCAGCTGACGGAAACGGTTGTAGCGAGGCGTGTCGTAGATCGCCTCGTGGCCGCCTTCGACCTTTTTGAACTGCGGCAGCATCTTCACGCCCAGGTACGGCGTGAAGACCACCGCCACCACCCAGGAAGCGACCAGCGCAATGCCTACGATCCAGAACATGTTGCTGGTGTACTCGCCCGCGGTGGAGCGCGCGAAACCGTTGGGCATGAAGCCCACCGCCGTGACCAGCGTGCCCGCCAGCATGGGCGCGGCCGTGTGGCTCCATGCATAGGCCGAAGCGGCCACGCGGCTGTAGCCCTCTTCCATCTTCACCACCATCATTTCGATGGCGATGATGGCGTCGTCCACCAGCAGGCCCAGCGCCAGGATCAACGAGCCCAAGGTGATGCGATCGAAATTCTTGCCGGTGGCGGCCATCACCACGAACACTACCGCCAGCGTCAGCGGCACCGCCGCGGCCACCACGAGCCCCACGCGCCAGCCCATGCTGACGAAGCACACCACCATGACCACCAGCAGCGCGACGAAGAACTTCAGCATGAACTCATCGACCGCCGAGCTGATGTTGACGGCCTGGTCGGTGACTTTGGTAAGACTCATGCCCAGCGGCAGGCCGCCGTTGATCGCGCCGACTTCGCTGTCCAGCGCCTTGCCCAGATCCAGTCCGTTCCAGCCATCGCGCATGACGATGCCCAGCAACAAGGCGGGTTCGCCGTTGTTGCGGATCATGAAAGTGGCCGGATCCTCATAACCACGCTTGACCGTGGCGATGTCCGACAGCTTCAGCGTGCGGCCATGCGCCACCACTGGGGTATCTCTGATCTTCTGCAACGAATCGAAGGCGCCGTCCAGCCGAATGAATACCTCCGGCCCCTTCGTTTCGACCGATCCCGCCGGCGTCAGCGCGTTCTGGCTGTTGAGCGCGGCGAACACGTCCTGCGGGCTCACACCCAGCGTGGCCAGCCGATCGTGCGAGAACTCGACATAAATCTTCTCCGCCTGCTCGCCGATGATGTTGACCTTCTTCACGCCCGGCACGTGCAACAGGCGCTGGCGCAGGCCTTCCGCGTCGCGCACCAGCAGACGCTGGGGTTCGCCCTTGGCCTTGAGCGCGAACAGCGCAAAGGTAACGTCGGCATATTCGTCGTTGACCAGCGGCCCGATCACGCCGGGCGGAAGATTGCCGGTCTCATCGCCGATTTTCTTGCGCGCCTGGTAGAACTCTTCCTGCACGGCCGAGGGCGGCGTGCTGTCGAGCAAGGTCAAGGTGGTGAAAGCCAGGCCAGGACGCGTATAGGTTTCGGTGCGGTCGTACCAGCGCAGCTCCTGCATGCGCTTTTCGATCTTTTCAGCGACCTGGTCCTGCATTTCGTGCGCGGTGGCGCCAGGCCATGCGGTGACGATGGTCATCACCTTCACCGTAAAGGCCGGATCTTCCGCACGTCCCAGCTTGAAGAAGGCCAGCAACCCGGCCACCGAGATCAGCAGGATCAGGAACAGCGTGATGGAGCGCTCGCGCACGGCGAGCGCGGAGAGATTGAAGCGACCTTCGCTCACGGCTGGCCCCCTTCATTCGCAGCGGCGGCAACCTGGCTGGCCACCCGCACCGGCTCGCCTTCGCGCAGCAGATGTGCGCCGAGCGCAACCACGCGGTCGCCTTGCTTGAGCTGGCCAGCGATGCGCGCACGGTCGTCGTCCAGATGCCGCAGCACCACCGGCCGCCAGGACACCTTGGCCGGCTCGCCGCCGATCACCCACACACCCGGCCCCTTGCCTGCGTCGAACAAGGCGCCCAGCGGCACCTGCAGGTCGCCCTGAGTGTCGGCATGGCCGGAAGGAAGACGGATCGTCACCGTCGTGCCCAGCGAGGCGCTGGCCAGCTCGCCTTGCAGGACATAGCGCGCTTCGAACGTGCGCGTGAGCGGATCGGCGGCATCGGAAAGCTGCCGCAAAGTAGCCGGCGCGCTTATGCCTTCCTTGCCGAACAATGCGGCCTGCGCGACCGATCCGATCGCAGGACGCAGGGTTTCCGGCAGTTGCACCACGGCCTCGCGCGGCCCGGCGTGCGCCAGCCGCACCACGGCCTGACCGGCACCGACGACCTGGCCCGGTTCGGCCAGCGTTTCCATCACCACGCCGTCGCCATCCGCCACCAGCTCGGCGTAGCCACTGGCATTGTTCGCCACATTGGCGTCGGCTTCGGCGGCGCTCAACTGGGCTTTGGCGGCATCCGCTGCCGCCTTGACCTGGTCGTAGGCCGAGGCGGAAATCGCGCCGGTACCGCGCAGATCGCCATAGCGCGCCTCGTCCTCCGCTGTCTGTCTGGCGCGTGCGCGCGCGGCCGCGACGGCCTCCTGCCGTGCCTGCGCGGCCAGTTTCAGGTCGACCGGATCGACGCGCATCAGCGGCTGGCCGCGCTTGACGCTTTGCCCGGCATCCACCAAGCGCTGCAGCACCTTGCCGGCAACGCGGAAGCCCAGGTCGCTCTGCACCCGGGCGGCAACAGTGCCCGTGAACGAACGCATGGCGGGAAGCGCGCTCTGAACAGCGGCAACGCGAACCAGAGGCGCGTCGGTGCGCGGATCGGCGGGTGCCTTTCCGCCGCAAGCCGCCAGCGCAAACGTCAGTACCAGGACGACAGCAGGGGTAGCGAAACGAAGCCGGAACATAAAAAGCCCCATGGGCGAGTGACCAGGGCTTCATTCTGCTATCTAGTGACCAAATTAGTCAATAGTCACTTCAATCCCATCTTCAGGGCGACAAGCTGCGCAGCACCAGGCCGGACAGCTGACCCGGCGCCGCCTCGGTGTAGTCGAAGCTGTGCTGCAACAGCAGCGGGTTGAAATAGGGGCGCATCACGAGGTAGATCGCCGCGGCAGTTTCGTCCAGCGGCGTTTTGCGCTCGAAATCTCCGCTTTGCCGCCCCTCCTGCAGGATCTCCTTGAGCAGGGCCTGCACGCGCTCCTCATAGGCCACCACCGCCGCCCAACGTTCCGTGGCGGCCGAGGCAGCGATCTCGTAAAGCTTGCGATCCCGGAACAACAGGCGGAGCGTCGCCTCGGTGAAGCCCTTGAACATGCGCCGCAGCTTTTCCGACGGCTGGTCGGTCTCGGCGATAGCCGCCTTCACTTCGGCCTCGATCTCGCGCAGGCAGTTGGCGCAGATCATCTCGCCGATGGCCTGCTTGGACTCGAAGAACTTGTAGATGTACGCCTTGGAAAACCCGACCGCCTTGGCCAGGTCCGACACCGTGGTTTTCTCGTAGCCGTACCGGCTGAAATGCTCGGTGGCGGCGGTGACGATCTGGTCGCGCACTTCGTGGTCGATCGGACCGCGGGCAGGCTGAGGCGTAGGGGCTGCTTTTTTCATAGGTCAGGAGCTTACCCTTCGCCTCGGGATTGGACAACTAGTGACCATTTGGTAATATGGTCACTATCCACCACTCCGGAGCGAACCCATGTCGCCCAAACACGTCTTAGCTGTGCTGATGGCCGGCGGCCTCCTCGCGGGCTGCGCCGTCGGTCCCGATTACGTCCGGCCCCGGGTCGCGATGCCCGACCATTTCCAAGGCCAGGCCGAGGTCGGTCAACGACACGCGCCGGCCGGCGCGGAACTCGCCACTTGGTGGACAGGTTTCGGCGATCCGCAGCTGACCCGGTACGTGACGCTCGCACTCGAACAAAATCTGGACCTCGCGCAGGCGTCCGCACGCGTCGCCCAGGCACGCGCCGGACTTGGCGCGGCCACGGCCGCCCTGCTGCCTTCCGGCAACATCAGCGGCCAGGCTGCCAGGGCCTACCAGTCGGTGGAAACACCGCTGGGCCAGGTTCTGAACGCCACGCCCGGTTTCGACCGCTACGGCAACAGCTACGAGGCCGACTTCAGCGCGAGCTGGGAACTGGATGTGTTCGGCGGCCTCCGCCGCGGACGGGAGGCGGCGCTGGCCGACTACCAGGCTTCCGAAGCCGGCGCCCTGGCCACGCGCCTGGCCGTGGCGGCGCAGACCGCCGACATCTACATCACCATCCGCGGACTGCAGGCGCGCCTGAAGGTGGCGCGCCAACAAGTGCAGACGCAGCAGGACCTGCTCGCCACCATCAAGCTGCTGTACGGCAAGGGATTGGCACCTGAGCTTCAAGTGAAGCAAGCCGATGGCGCGCTGGCGCAGGTGCAGGCATCCGTCCCGGTGCTCGAAACGGGTTTGGATGCGGCCATGAACGCGCTTGATGTGATGCTGGGCGCTCAGCCGGGCACGCATCGGGCAGAGCTCATGGAAGATCGCGAGATTCCGAGCGCCCCGCAGATCGCCGCCACCGAAACACCGGGCGAACTGCTCCGCCGTCGCCCTGACCTGATCGTGGCCGAACGGCGCCTCGCCGCATCCAACGCGCGGATCGGCGTCGCCATCGCCGAGTACTACCCCAAGCTTTCGCTGAGCGGATTGATCGGCAGTGCTACTTCCGTAGCCGGCGGCAACCTGTTCACCAGTGGCGCCAATCAGGCCGCCGGCGTGCTGGGCCTGCGCTGGCGCCTGTTCGATTTCGGCCGCATCAACGCGCAGATCCAGCAGGCCAAAGGTCAGCAGGCAGAAATGCTGGCGGCGTATCGGCTGGCAGCTCTGCACGCGACCGAGGATGTGGAGAACGCGTTCTCGGCCCTGGTCAAGCGCGAGGAGCAAACCGCCGTGCTTGACCGGGGTGTGGATTCGCTCGGTCGTGCGCGCGCGGCGTCGTTCGCGGCCTATCAAAAGGGCGTAGTCAGTCTGATCGAGGTGCTCCAGGCGGACGAAAACCTGCTGCGCGCCTCCGACGAGCGAGCACAGGCGCAGACGGAGTCGGCGCGCGCCGCGGTCGCCGCATTCAAGGCGCTTGGCGGCGGATGGCAAGCTCGGGAATCCGGAGCGGCCGTTGTCGCCCGGTAGCCGCCATGGACAAGCGATTGACCCGAGACCAAGCCCGCGAGCAAACACGCTTGCGTTTGCTCGACGCGGCGAGCGTGGAGGATATCGCCGCAAGCTGGCTACACGCGTGGTGCGTTCGAAGCGACCGGGAAGTCAGCCGGCACCGGCCATCGGTCAACTCAAAAGAGGACTTATGCAAATGGACAAAGTTTACTTTGAACGCGACGGCCTTGAGCTTGTCGGCCACCTGTTTACACCCGAAGGTTTCGACGAGCAGCACCTGTACAACGCCGTGATCGTCCAAGGCTCCCTCACATCGGTCAAGGAACAGATGGCGGGGACGTACGCACAAAAGCTCGCCGGTCAAGGCTTCGTGGCGCTCGCTTTCGACTACAGCCACTACGGTGAAAGCGCGGGAGAGCCGCGGCAGCTTGAGTCACCGGCGGAGAAGCTACGGGACCTTCAAGCGGCGGTGTCATTCCTAAGCCAACGGCCATATGTGCGGGCTGTCGGCATGGTCGGCATCTGCACCTCCGCCGGAAACGCCATCGAGTTGGGGGCCGTTGAGCCTGGGCTTCGGGTCTTGGCCACCATTGCGGCCTTTCTTCCTGGACCCGCGTTGTACAACAAGCTCTATGGCGACGACGGCGTGGCTACGCGCAAGGCCCGATCGTCGGCATCCCGGCGCAAGTACGAAAAAAGCGGAGAACTGGATCTCGTACCGGCCTATAGCGAGACCGATCCGACGGCGATTAATGTCGGCAAGCCTGGCTCGTACGACTACTACCTCAACCCGTCACGAGGCAACGTCCCCACCTACAGAAATCAGGCAGCGCTCATGGGTTTGGAGCAGTTCATGGAGTTCGATCCCATCAGCAAAGCGGCTCGTATGACTTCGCCCACCTTGATCGTCCACTCAGACGGCTGTGCATTTCCAGACGAGGCGAGAAGACTGTTTGCTGAGCTTCGGGTTGAAAAGGAACTGGTCTGGGCCGATGGCACGCATTACGACTATTACGACTCGCAACAACAGGTAGACAACGCGGTCGCGAACGTGGCCCGATTCTTCAAGGCTCACATGGCCCCCGAAGCAAGCGATGAAACTTAGAGAGCGGCGAGATCCGGTACCCTGCCACCGATCACCCGCCCTGATCACCAGCCCTCAGCGGAGACAGATTGAGCAGCCTGATCTGGACTGGAAGTGCCTTGGCACCAATCCGCGCCGGCTATCCGGCCGGGTGCACCTGCCTCCCATGGCGGCCGCGGCGTCGCGCACGGTGTGGGCCGCGACATCGACGACGCCGTCCGCCTGACCGCTGCTCCAGCTCACTTTGGGGCACCGGCGCCGGTTGTACAGACGATGGCTCCATGCGGCGCAGTCTATGAGACAGATAAATCGGATAATTACCAGGAAGCAATAAGTGCTCGCGGAACCTGGGTTTCTGACGAATCGGCTCATCAACGTCAGACCAGCAAAGGGCAGCAACGAAGTTCAACTTGAAGGGGGGCAACGCTGCGGGCGGGAGGCTACGCGGCAACGGCGGTGAATTGAATTGACACCCAGATAGATTCGAGCACATTCAACAGGGAGAACACGCAGTGATCAGCAACAGGATGAAGATCTCGTTCGGCATGGCCATCAGCGCCATCAGCGCACTTGCAGCGTCCGCACAGGCCGCATCGCTGGACCCCACCTTCGGTTCGGCAGGCATCACCTCCACCGCATTCGGCAGCTACGGTGCCGCCGCCAAGGTGGTCGTCCAACCGGACGGACGGATCGTCACCGCCGGCCAGGACGCCCTCGGCGACTTCGCACTGGCGCGCTATACGACGACCGGCGCACTGGATACGAGCTTCAATGGCACCGGCAAGGTCACCACCACGCCGTCCGGCAGCTGCTCGGGACAGGCGCGGGCGCTCGCCCTGCAGGCGGATGGCAAGATCGTCGTTGCAGGCACCTCGTGCCCGAACTTCACCTCGACCCGCAACTTCACCGTCTATCGCTACAACACGGATGGTTCGCTGGACACCAGCTTCGGCAGCTCGGGCAAGGCGACCGTCAATTTCTACGCGGGCGCTTCGGAAGCCTTCGCCGTTGCCGTACAGGGCGGCTCGATCTGGGTGGCGGGCTATGCCGGTTCCGGCTTTGCGCTGGCACGCCTGACCAGCAGCGGGACGCTGGATTACAGCTTCGGCAGCGGTACCGGCACCGTCACCTCCGCGGTTGGCACCAGCTCAGCCTTCGCCAACAGCCTGGCCATCCAGGCAGATGGCAAGCCGGTGCTGGCCGGCTACGCATCGAGCGGCGGCACCGTGTTCGCGCTGACGCGCTACACCGCGAATGGCGCGCTGGACACCACGTTCGGTACCGGCGGCAAGGTTCTGACCAATGTGGGCGGCACGTTCAGCGGCAACTCCGCCATCGCCACTGCGCTGGCGATCCAAGTCGATGGCAAGATCGTCGCTGCCGGCTATGCGAACAGCACGAGCGGCGGCTACTACCGATTTGCCGCCGTCCGTTACACCAGCACCGGCGCGCTGGACAGTGGCTTTGGATCCGGCACCGGCAAGGTCCTTGCCGCCATCGGCAGCGGCGATGCGATCGGCAGCGATATGGCCATCGACGCCAGCGGAGGCATCATTGTCGGCGGCTACTCCAGTGCGGGCAGCTACCGCCAGTTGACCTTGAATCGCTACGACCAGCTCGGCAACCAGGACTACAGCTTCGGACCGGTTGCCACCGCAGTCGGCAGCGCGAATGCCGCCGTTCAAGGGCTCGCCATACAAGGCGACGGCAAGATCGTCGTCGTGGGCTATGGCAACTCGCCAACGACCTTCGTCGTTGCGCGCTATCAGTAACTGCCGCTCGACATCGACAGCCTCAACGGCGGCATCAGCAAAGCCCCTCCCGCGTTCTGCGGGAGGGGTTGCCGCAACCGCAGGCCGCAGGTCAGGCAGTACCGGCCAGCGCGTTGGTCACGGCATGACTGAAGGCCTCCAGCGCGAACGGCTTGGCGATCATCCGCATGTTCGGCCCCAGGAATTCCGATCTCAGGGCGGCGCCCTCGGCATAGCCGGTCATGAACAGCACCGGCACCGAAGGGTGATCCTGGCGGAACAGCTCGGCGAGCTGCCGCCCGTTCATGCCGGGAAGACCCACATCGGTCACCAGCAGATCGATATGGCTCAGCGCGGAAACATGGGACAGCGCATCGCTGGCATCGCGCGCGGTCACCACCGCATAGCCAAGCTCCTCGAGCAGGAAGTTGACCAGCAGCCTTACCTGGTCGTCGTCCTCCACCACGAGGATCAGCTGCCCCTCGCCCTTCGGCGCCTGCGCATCCCGCGGAAGCGCCACGCCCTCGGCAAGCGCGGGCGCGACGGGCAGGTAAAGCGAAATGGTCGTGCCCTTGCCGGGCGCCGACTGCAGGTCGATGAAGCCTTTCGACTGCTGCATGAAGCCGTAGATCATCGACAGGCCCAGGCCGGTACCCTGCCCGATCGGCTTGGTCGTGAAGAACGGCTCGAACGCGCGATCCTTGACGGCCGGCTCCATGCCGGCGCCGTCGTCGGCGACTTCGACCACCACGTAGCCGCCGGCATGCGCCTCGGCGCCATCGCCCGGAAACGGCATGGCCGCCGCATACCGCGTAGCGATCCGCAGATGCCCGCCAGCGGGCATCGCATCCCGCGCGTTGATGCATAGATTGAGCAGCGCACTCTCCAGCTGGTTGACATCCACCAGCGCCCTGGCCAGCGGCGTCGCCAGCGCAACCTGCACCTGGATCCGCTCGCCCAGCGTCTGCGTCAACAGCATATGCATCGACTGGATCAGCGCATTCACGTCGACGGGACGCGGATCCAGCGACTGCCGCCTCGAAAAGGCGAGCAGGCGCTGCGTGAGCGCGGCGGCGCGGCCGGCGGCCTCGGTCGCTGCCCGCACCACCTTGGCGGTGCGCTCGTCCGTAACCCGGATCGAGACGATATCCAGCGCGCCGATGATGCTGGTGAGCATGTTGTTGAAGTCATGCGCGATGCCGCCGGTGAGCTGCCCCACCGCCTCCATTTTCTGCGCCTGCCTGAGCGCGGCTTCGCTTTCCGAGCGTGCCTGCATTTCCGCGCGCAGGGCGGAGGTCCGCTCGGCGACCGTTCGCTCCAGGCGCGTGGCGGCCTGCCTGACCGCGTCCAGCGCATCCTTTCGCTCGGTGATGTCGGTCGCGAACAGATGCACGCCGTCGATCCGGCCGTCCTCGACGCGGCGGGGGATATAGCGGATCTCGGTCTCGCGGCGCCGGCCGTCCGGATCGGGCCAGGCCAGTTCGAGCCGCACAGGTTCGCCGGCCAGCGCTTGGCGCACGGCTTGCTGCTGCAGCTCCCAGCGCTCCGGGCCGAATACCTGTTCGATGGTCTTGCCGAGCATGTCCGCGGGGTCGATGCCGAACCAGGCCTGGTAGGCGCGGTTGGCAAAGCGATAGCGGCAGCCGGTATCGATCAAGGCGATCAGTACCGGCAGCGAGTCGGTGATGCGCCGCAACTCCGCCTCGCTGTCGGCCAGGGCCTTCTGACTGAAAGCCAGGTCTTCCATGCGGTCCCTGATCTCGAACTGCTTCTGCCGGGATCGCATGGCGGTGGCCACCGCGCTGAGCAGCGAGTCCGAGCCGACCGGCCGCTCCAGCTCGATCCGGTTCAGGACGATGTGCGGCAACGGCGAAACGCGCGCCCCGCGCCCGGGCCGGGCGGATTGAAGAACCACGAAAGGTATATCCGACCAGGTCGGCTGCCCCGTCAGCGATCGCTGCAGCGCATCCGTCCCGCCCTCCAGTGCTTCTTCCGTGAGGATGACCACGCCGGTCTGCTCGCCGATGTGCGAGGCCAGGGCGATCTGGTCCGGATAGCGCGCCGCGCGATAGCCGTTCCGGGTCAATACTTCGACCAGGCTTTCGCTATCGGGCTGCCATGGCGCCACGACCTGCACCAGGCTACCGCGCGCCGTCCCGTCATGCATCCCGGTTTTCCAGTAATGGAGCGCCGTTGCCCACGAATTCGGGCGTTCCCGTAAGCACGCCGTGGAACCCCGTCAGCGGCTCACCCACCCGCAGTCCCTGGCTGTCGATATAGAGTTCGCGAATCGTATCCTCGTGTTTGCCGCTGCGATTCTTGATGACGGAGATCGCCTTCCTGATGCGACCATGCGCCTCGAAGAAGCGGAACAGAATCACCGTATCCGCAATGTAGGAAACATTGAGCTTTCCGGTGTCCAGCGATCCGATCAGGCCGAACAGCGGGTTGATCAGAAAGGTCGTTACGCCGGACTGGTTGAGGAAGGCGAGCAGTTCATGCATCTGCAGCAGCAGGTGCTTCTCCTGGGGCATCGCGGAGAGGTAGCCGTTGAGGCTATCGATCACCACCATCCTGCACCGCTCCTGCTGGACCGCATGAAAGACCCGCCAGGCGAACTCCCCGGGAGACATCTCCGCCGGGTCGATCTGGGTGATCTGCAGCAATCCATCGTCGATGAACCGGGCCAGATCGACTCCCATCGCGTGCGCCCGACTGAGCAAGGTGCCGATGCGCTCATCGAATTCGTACACATGGCAACGCTCGCCGCGCGCACATGCCGCTCCGACGTATTGCATGGCAAGCGTGGTCTTGCCGGTGCCGGCCGGCCCGGTGAGCAAGGTGCTGGTGCCCCGCAGGAAGCCGCCGCCCATCAGGGCATCGAGGTGCGGGACGCCGCTCAGGGTCGGCTCGTTGCCGAACTCGATGTGATGATCGGCGGCAACCAGCCTGGGATAGACCTCGACGCCGCCGGTGCGGATATTCAGATCGTGGTATCCGGCCAGGAAAGCCTGTCCGCGCAATTTCTGCACCTGCAGGCGTCGCCGGGCTGCGCCGAAGTCCAGGGCGAAACGCTCGAGCGAAATGACCCCGTGGCTGATGCTGTGCAGATGCGTATCGCGATCGCGGCCTTCGCTGGTCAAGTCGTCGATGAACAGCACCGTGGTGCTGCGCGGAGAAAAGAACTGCTTGAGCGCCAGCACCTGGCGACGGTAGCGCAACGGATCCTGCGCGAGCAGGCGAAGTTCCGACAGGCTGTCGAAGACCACGCGCTTCGGTTCGAGCCGCTCCACCTCCTGCTTGATCAGCCGGATGGTTTCCCCGAGCTCCATTTCCCAGGAATGAAACACGGACTGGCTTCGTCCCTCGCCGAGCACTTCCTCGACGGAGGACAGCTCGATCAGGTCGACTCCGGCCAGATCCCAGCCATGCGAAGCCGCCACCTCCCTGAGCTCTTCCGCGGTCTCCGACAATGTCACGTAGAGGCAGCGGTCGCCCGCTCTTACGCCCTCCAGCAGAAACTGCATGGACAGCGTGGTTTTCCCCGATCCCGGCTGTCCTTCGAGCAGATAAAGATGCCCTGCAGGAAGTCCGCCGAGCAGAACCGCATCTAAACCGGGAACGCCGAGACTGCAGCGGGACGTCGAGGGCATAGGCTGACCGGGGACAGCGGAGAGACCTTGTATTTTTGGGAAAGAGCTTAAGGATTGTGTCTAGATCGCGTGAAACGACGATCGACATTTGACGTCAATGCCGCTGGCATGCGTTTCAAAACATGCGAGGCGCCGCCTGCGCCGGCAGCCCCGCCTCGCCGAGGGCATCCAGCAACACCTGCCAGGCGGTCGGACGCATATGCATGCCGATCATGCGCAACCCGTCGGTGGCGATGGGCGTGGCCGCCACGGAATGGCGCAACTCCAGCAACGCCTCCGGCTGCACCAGGGAACCGTTCGGTCCCAGCGGCATGACCATCTCGCCGGTATGCAGCAGGTGCGCATCGGCGATCCAGCTCATGGTCATCGGCTGTTCGCCCTCGGTGATGGGATAGAGCACGATGGCGTTGCGTCCACGACCGATCGTAATCGGTGCCGAAACGGCCCTGATCACGGGCGCCAGCGGATGCATGGCCAATGCGTCCGGCGCCAGCGTGCGAGGCGCGGCCAGCATCGCGCGGATCACCTCCACATTGCGGTCGCGCACATAGATCGGAATGCCGCGCGCCGCATATTCGCGCACGCCGGCCACGTGCCAGTAGAACGCGGTCGATGTCACCAGCGCCTTCACCGGCACGCCGGGAAAGCGACGCGCCGCCTCGTCCAGCACCTTGCGCGAGTAGCCGTTCGAGATGGGCGCATCGATGATCACCAGGCCATCGTCCTGGCGCACGATGGTGCTGAACCAGGAACCCGGAATCTGCACGATGCCCGGCGCGATCTCCGCGATCGGCGCCTTGGGATCCGGCGCCAGGCCCGCGGGCTGGCCGAGCGCGAGATCGTCGACCGTGGTGTGCGATAAGGCGACACCGGTGTCCGGCATGGCGAACGCCGGTGCATCCAGCGCCGCATCCACATGCAGCTCGCTGATCACGCTCGTCTTCAAGTGCACGCCATTGCGCGAGAGGTCCGCCTGCACCGGATAGCGCACGCCGTCGAATACGGCGTAATTCATCCATTCCACGCGGTCGTGCACGTCGCCCATGGCGTTGTAGGCGATGTCCGAGCCGTTGGCGCGGTGCAGGACCCGCGTGACTTCGACGGCGCCTGGCAACCCGGTAGCGACATCGAGGAACAGGCGTACGGGATAGCGCCCAGCGCGGAACGACACGACGTGCTGCGCCATGCCGTGCACGACGGCATCCTGCTCGCGGACCAGGCCGTCTACCCGCTCCGCCAATAACAGCGCCGACACAGGTTCATCGACATCCCACGCGGGCGGCGCCTCTTCGCGCGTGGTTCTCGGCGGTTGGCCAGCCACCACCCGATCCGTGCGCTCCTCTTCCGGCGTGAGCAGGGTGCGCGTATGCAACGATGACGGCGCCGCCCCCGCGCCGAACTGGCTGACGTCGGTCAGGCGCCGGTGGCCCTGCAGGTCATTCCATACTGACGCACGCGATGCGCCCTGGAAGACATAAGGCGCATCCGCATGGTCGAACTCGACAATGTCCCATTCGGCGCCGATCGTTTCAGCCCGAAGCATGGCGACGCGGTGCAGATCATGGCTCTGGCCCATGGCCTTCAGTGCATCGGCGACCAGGGCCTGCGCCGTGCTGTCCGCCGCCCTGCCCGCGTTGGCGAACGACAGGCTTGCGGCGCTTGCGAGAGAGAATCCGATCAACAGAGTGAAGCGCATGGGTGACCTCGGCAGCGGCGGTTCCGCGCGCGGGCGGAGTCGTGTGATTCGAGGCACAATGCAGGCCCGTCGCGTCACCCGCATAAGATGTGGGACGAACGGCACCAGGGACGGGATGACCGGCGCGCGGATCGTGGCGAAGGTCCGCACGGCAAATATCGGAAGCCAACCAGGGGGAATCCATGAAGTTCACCAAGACGCTTTTCATCGCGGCGCTGCTGCTTTCCGGCACCGCCCAGGCAGGCCCTTACACCGACAAGCTGTC
>Ga0105239_10001651_pt1 | contig 29415 bp, 27 predicted proteins | sample KBSC44metaG_FD_92761 | JGI IMG/M metagenome (GOLD analysis project Ga0105239, IMG submission 92761) | Corn rhizosphere microbial communities from Kellogg Biological Station, Michigan, USA - KBS C4-4 metaG | ecosystem: Host-associated > Plants > Roots > Rhizosphere > Soil | place: Michigan, USA...
ATGAGATTGAAGATCGAGCAGGTAATCCAGCTCGGCGCGGGTCTGCGGGGAACTGTTGGCGGGATACCGGACAAGACCGGGAAGTTTAGCTTCATCCTCCGGGTTAAGGTAATAGGTGCGCCAAGACGAGGAACAGGGCGAGCCGGTTAAGCCAGAGTACGGAGGCAGAAATACAGGGAGTAGCGGCGGATGAGGTGCGGGCCGCGCGGATCTTGAATGATGTCATAGCGGGTATTTTGTACCGATATGACGGGTGGCGAATGAAAAAGACGCAGGTTATTTTACCGGCCCCTCACAGCAGCTAACGATATTTCCGTACCGGTCGAATTGATAATTGCAGCAGGACAGGATCACTTCTTTGAGTTTTTCCCGTGCCCGTTGAACGCGGGATCGGGCACCGGTCTCGGAGATACCGAGTTTTCGGGCGAGCTCTTTCTGGCTCATGCCTTCCAATTGGGTCCAGATAAGGGCATCACGATAGATCGGAGGCAAGGATTCGATCATTGGCCGAAGGCAACAATCTGCGAGCTGGCGGGAGGATTCAGATGGGGCGGCAGAGGCTTGAGGCGGGTAGGACTGGTCGCGGCTGGGGGTATTGCAACAGGTGCTACCTCCATCGCCGCGATCGTCAATTGTCGTAGCAAGGAGGGTGGGTTCGTGGCTGGCAGCTCGGTAATGGTCATTGACAGCATTGCCGGCAAGCCTTATAAGGTAGCCACCGATATTGTCGGCTTTTTCCACCTTTTCGATATTCTGTGCGATCTTGATGTAAACGTCCTGCAGGATATCATGGCAATGATCGAGATGGCTGGTTTTGCGGCAGATATGATCCGACAATTGCCTACCGAACTGGAACCACAATTTTTCAACGGAGGTCATATGCCAACGGTTTCGCTTCTTTTTTCCAATAATATCGTGTCACGCCAGCGGTCCCCCATTTTACCAATTTTCTCCCGTTTACCAACCTGACGGAAGCCCACGCCTTCATGGAGACGGATACTCGCCGTATTTTCGGGAAAGATTCCCGCCTGAAGGGTCCAAATGCCTTTGGCTTCGCTCTCTGTGACCAGGGCCTCCAGCAAAGTTTTTCCGATACCCTTACCGCGCTGATCCCCGGCAACATAAACGCTGACCTCCGCCACCCCTGCATAAACACAACGCCCGGAAACGGGAGTAAGCGCAGCTCATCCCGCCACTGTCTGGCCTTCGAGCGCGACAAAACGGCTATGTGCCAGGTGGGACTTATCCCAATCCTCCCAGCTGGGGGCGCTGGTCTGGAAACTAGCGTTTCCCGTGGCCAAACCTTCTTCGTAAATGGCTTTTACAGCAGGCCAGTGTTCAGGCAACAAAGGTTGAATTTTCATGTTCATGAAGTTACGAATTAAAGTCGCTTAATAGGCTTTGCGTAGCATGTCAGCAAATTCGGCAGGCAGGGGACTTTCTTCAAGGCCCGCCAGATAGACTTTTTCGGATTCGCCGATCAGGCTGTGGACGTAGTTCTTGCCACTGGTGGCAACAAGGTCAGCGGGCTTCAGATTTTGGACCTTGGCGTCGTGATTGCCGGCAATGGTTGGAATGCGGCGGCTGGTGATGGCTTGGATGACCACATTAGGTTGCAAATGGTAGCCGACAAGATCACCGAGGCAATACCAGGCGTCGGGATGGCGTGTTTCAACGCTGGCAAAAAAGGCTTCAAGTGCGCGGAGGTTGGCGTGAATGTCACTGAACAGGGCAATGGTCATGAGTGCTTATTATTTAGCGATTCGTAGGGCTTCGGCGTAGGCATTAGGCAAAGGACTGTCTTCGACGGCTTTGGCCGCCTTTTCAAAGTCGTATTCAAAACGCACAAATTCGACCTGAATGCTGTCCTTTTGGGTAGTCCTGCTGTCCTCTTTGATGGTAAGCAGGCCATAACAGCCACGCCGGTCGCCATCCTTGGGCTTGCCAACCGAGCCTATATTGATTGCATGGCGGTAATGCGGCTGGGCTTCAGGTGAAGACGGGAGTATCCGATGATAAGGCTTATGGGTATGACCAAAACACATGATATCCGCATCTGCGTCCTGCATGATCCGCAGCAGGCTTTTCTCTTCCCGGTCTTCAAACAGATATTCGTTGATACGGCGGGGGCTGCCATGGACCAGCAACAGGTTGAGCTTGTCGCTGTCCAATTGAAACTCGACCTTGATGTGGGCAGGGAGGGTTCGGAGGTAAGCACGTTCCTGATCCTTAACGATCTGGTTGGTGTAGGCGATAGAGACAGCTCCATTAGCTTTCTCATCGTCTGTTTTATAGGCGCAGCCGCAGTCATCGCTGGTGCGGCCGATACCAAAATCATAATTTCCGGCAATTGTGGGAATATTGCGACGACGGACTTCGTTGATGACTTCGTTGGGCCAGATATTATAGCCGACCAGATCGCCAAGACAATAAATGGCGTCAGGCTTTTGGGTTTCGACGCTGGCAAAAAAGGCTTCGAGGGCAGGGAGGTTGGCGTGTATGTCTGAAAAGAGCGCTATTTTCATTTTTTATTGTTTAGATATTTCCAGGTGGGTATGGCAATGGCCGCGCCTGCAACAGGAGCAACAAGATAAACCCAAAGATACTCAAGATGACCCGATACAACTGCTGGAGCCAGAGATCAGGCGGGATTCATGGATGCGCCGCAGATCGGCCCGGCAAACATCGCTTCCAGTCGCACTACCGACCCTATGGCTAACAGCCGGGTTCAGATGCGCACCCGAAATCTCTCCAAGACCATAGATCACCGACATGACGACGAGCCCGAAAGTGATGGCGACGCCTACATGTGTAACCGCACCTCTTGTTTGAGTGTCAATGACCACAGCCCCCGTGCCACAAAAGACCAGCGCGAATGTTCCTATTATTTCTGAGACGGACTTTCTTAACATTTACGGATTTTGGAAGTTTAGGAGCAGCAGTCGGGGCCGCAGCAGGTGTTGGCTTCTTTTGGTTTTTCGGCATAGACCGTAATGCTGTAAATCCCGGTGCCAGATTGTTTAAATGCGGTTATCTGTTCCACGCTCAGGTATTGGGAGAGTATGTCGTCGGGGATGACGATGGGCTTTTCTTTCTGGATAGTGACATTGACAAAACCAGTGACGTCGATCAATTCCAGATAGGCCTGTTTCTGAATGGCTCCGGATACACACCCGGCATACATCTCGGCGGCCTGCTGGATATTGCCGGGCAGGGTGCCTTCCAGCACTACGTCGCTAATGCTAAAGTGTCCGCCGGGCTTGAGCACGCGGAATATTTCCTGAAAAACAGCATATTTATTAGGAACGAGGTTGAGCACACAATTGGAAACGATTACGTCTGCAAGGTTCGAGGTGATTGGCATCTTTTCAATGTCACCCTGCCGGAATTCGACATTGTTGAGACCCAGTTTTTCGGCATTAGCGCGGGCCTTATCGATCATAGCGGGGGTAAAGTCGATGCCAATAACCTTGCCGGTCTCGCCGGTCTCATTCCGGGCGATAAAACAATCATTTCCCGCACCGGACCCGAGATCGACTACAACGTCGCCTTTCCTGATCTTTGCAAATTGGGTGGGCAGTCCGCAGCCGAGCCCAAGGTCTGCTTCGGGATTGTAACCTTCAAGGTTGCTATAATCGTCGGTCATGATATTTGCGGTCTCGATAGAGCAACACCCGGAACCACAGCAGGATGCTTGGTTAGTGTCTTTATCTTGAAGGGCGATGGCGCTATATTTTTCGCGCACAAGAGCTTTTATTTCTTCTGTCGTTTGCATGGTAGTGCTATTTAGTAAGTTCATTAATCTATTTTATCCAATAGTCGATATGGCTGGCCTCAGCGACAAAAGCCATGATTTTAGCCTCAATCTCATAGGACCACGCGGGCCGCTTGGTCATGCCTGGGAAGATGGGACAACGTTCGGCGCTGGCCTGATCGCAGACAGTGACAACGACACTGAACATCCTGCCTACGAGCGGAGTTGTGGATGCAGACAAAGAGTAGTTTGTGTTTGTCAGACACGGCTATGTTAATTTAGATATTGCTATATTGCGATGAATCAAGGCAAAAAAACGCCATTAACAGCAATTGTCCGGTCCTTTATAGGCCGCGAATAAAGCACTTATTTCTTTTTGGTACAGCTCCCAGGTCTTAGGCTCAATGCAGTAGCAGACGCTGGTCCCCTCAATAGTACCTTGAATGAGACCGGCATTCTTCAGCTCTTTCAAGTGTTGAGATATTGTCGGCTGCGCCAGCCCCAGAACCTCGACTAAATCCCCATTTATACAGGCGTCGGTTTTTATAAGGTGTTGCACGATGGCGATACGAGCAGGATGAGCCAGCGCCTTCATCATTGCAGCCAGTTTGTTCTGCTTGTCTGTGAATATTTCCGATTTAGTTAATCCCATCCGCTTATTGTTTCATTGCAATATTACGATAATATAAGATGAATTACAAAGGATCAGCAATTTTTTTTTGTATTTTCGATAAATCTATGTTTTTCAAGGGTTATTCCAATAGCGTGGTAGTGGTGAGGAATTATATATGCAGCCGGATTATACTGTTTACTTTAACAGAGATTTGGAGGAAGGAGTTGATAGGGGTGGAGAATAGTAACGGAAATGGATAATCGAATTCAAGTTTGGGAAAATAAAAATGATCATCCGGGAATGATCATTTTTGATGTGGTCTAATAAGACCAATTGGTGGAGATTACCGGAGTCGAACCGGTGACCTTTTGCATGCCATGCAAACGCTCTAGCCAACTGAGCTAAACCCCCATTTTTTGTTTTTTGCCGGCGTGGGCCGGGTTTTGGTTCCCAAGGTGGCTGCCGGGGCGGCGGTTGGCCGGGTTTGGGTGTGGCGGCCAGATTTGGGAGTGCAAATATATGGGATTTTTGGGTTAAACAATTTAAAAATTCCCGGTGTTATCTAATTTTGAGGACTGCTCCGTGTTGGGGGAGGAATCAATTTTAATGATATGGGATTTTTGAGGCAAGTGGCCGAATATTTCTATCTCAGGAAGAGGGATCCAAATGCGCCGCATACGCAATGGATGAAGTATATGCATGGGATCAACCGCATATCGATCTTTATGTTTTTGGTGGCCATTATTGTGATCATTGTGCGGTTACTATTTTTCAGACATCATTAGGGGAGACCTGGTTTGTGAACCGCGGGAAGGGAGCTGGACCCGGATTTGTGAACCGCGAAGGGAATAGAGCCCTGTGGGGACGGTGTGACCAGGATTAATCGGATGGGTAAACGGATCGCGGTATTAAGTCTGGGACTGGGAGGCCGGGTGTTCGCGCATGAAGCGGAGGATGCTGGATGCGGCGTTGGCGGAGGCGTGCCCGCCCTGGCTGAGGAGCTCTTTGAGGTTAAGATAGTCGACGCGGAGCTTTTGGCGGCGGTCGTTGTTGTGAAGGAGCTCGTCGAGTTCGCGGCGGAGGTTTTCGGGGGTCAGCTGGTCCTGGATCAGCTCGTTGACCACTAGCTTGTCCATGATGAGGTTGACGAGGGAGATGTATTTAACCTTGATGAGACGTTTGGCGATCTGGTAGGAGATGGCGCTGCCTTTGTAGCAGACGACCTCGGGGACTCCGAAGAGGGCTGTTTCGAGGGTGGCGGTTCCGGAGGTGACGCAGGCGGCTTCGGCGTGGAGGAGGAGCCAGTAGGTCTGGTTGCAGACGGAGGAGACGTTGGGATAGGGGGAGAGAATATCTTTATAAAAGGACCCGTCCTGGCCGGGGGCCTGGGCGACGACGAACTGGTAGTCCGGGAAGAAGCGGCTTGCTTCGAGCATGATGGGGAGCTTTTTTAGGATCTCCTGTTTGCGGCTGCCGGGGAGGAGGGCAATTATTGGTTTGGGGTGGGAGGAGCCGTTGGGTTTGGTGTTTGAGGAGAGGGGTTGGGGGGTGTTGGTGATGTCGGATGCGCGAAATTTGTCGATGACCTCGACGAGGGGGTGGCCGACGTATTCGACGTCGTAGTTCCACTTCCTGTAAAATTCCTTTTCGAAAGGGAGGATCACGAGCATTTTGTCGACGTTGGCCCGAATTTGCTTTACCCTGTTCTCTTTCCAGGCCCAGACCTGGGGGGATATATAGTAGATGATCCGCAGGCCCTGCTGGCGCGCCCATTTGGCGATGCGCATGTTGAAGCCCGGGTAGTCGACCAGGATGAGGGCGTCGGGGGCATAACCGAGGATGTCGGTCTTGCAGAACTCAATATTGCGAAGGATAGTGCGGAGGTTCATCAGCACTTCTGCGAATCCCATGAAGGCGAGGTCTTTGTAGTGTTTGACCAGGTGGCCGCCGGCTTGCTGCATCAGGTCGCCGCCCCAGCAGCGGACGTCCGTGGAGGGGTCTTGTTCTTTCAGCTGTTTTATCAGATTGCTGCCGTGCAGGTCGCCGGATGCCTCGCCTGCGATGATGTAATATTTCATGAGGAGGTAAAGATACGACCATGGGTTGGTCAGGTCAAACAATTGAACGATATTCGGTGTTTTGGAACATGTATTCCAGCACGGCATGGCCGATGTGTACAGCTATAATCCATGAAGAGAGAAATAAGTTTATTACAGGCGACTTCTATCAATATGATCGACATGGTGGGCATCGGGCCGTTCGTGACCATGTCGATCGTCATCAGCACGGTTGGCAGCAATCTTTTTATCTGGGCCTGGGTATTCGGGGCGGTGACCGCCCTGATCGATGGAATGATCTGGAGCGAGCTGGGCGCGGCCTATCCCCTGGCTGGCGGCAGCTATAATTTTTTAAAAGAGGCGTACGGCAGGAAGGGGGGGCGATTGATGTCATTCCTTTTTGTATGGCAGACCTGTCTACAGTCTTCCATGGTCGTGGCTTCGGGCGCTATCGGGTTCGCCCAGTATTTCAACTACCTGATGCCGTTGGGATTCTGGTGGGAGAAGATCGTTTCGGGATCGCTGGTGATCGTGATCACGGCGTTGCTGTACCGGAATATCCGCACCATCGGAAAGATGGCAGTATTCCTTTGGGCGGGAGTGATCGTCATAATCCTTTGGATCGTCATCAGCGGGTTCACCCACCCGCACGTGGGCTATTCCTGTCTGCCATCCGGTGGACAGAAGATGTTCAGCCAGGCGTTTGGCCTGCTTTTGGGGCAGGCGTCGGTGAAGACGATCTATAGCTTCCTCGGATACTACAATGTATGTCATCTGGGTGGTGAGATCAAGGACCCGGGGCGCAATATCCCGCGCAGCATTTTTATTTCGATCTTTTGCATTGCGGCCCTCTACCTGGCCATGAACCTGAGCGTGGTAGGGGTGATCCCGTGGCAGGAGGCGATGGGGTCGAAGTTCGTGGTGAGTCTTTTTATGGAAAGGATCTATGGCTCGCACACGGCCCAGGTCGCGACGCTGCTGATCCTGTGGATCGCTTTTGCTTCTCTGTTCGCGGTGGTGCTCGGTTATTCGCGGGTGCCTTATGCGGCGGCAGCGGACGGCAATTTCTTTCCCATTTTTGCAAAACTGCATCCGCGCAAGGATTTCCCGTATGTATCGCTGCTGTTCGTCGGCGGACTTGGGTTCTTATTCAGCATGCTGCTGAAGCTGACGGAAGCGATCAGCGCCATACTGGCTATGCGGATCCTCGTGCAGTTCGTGGCGCAGTCGGTCGGGGTCGTATTGTTGCGGAAGCGAAACGGGACCGCGCATCTCCCTTTCAAGATGTGGCTGTATCCCTTGCCAGTAGTGCTTTCGGTGGCCATCTGGCTGTTCGTCCTGTATTCGACGGGGCTTGCCGCCCTGCTGGGCTTGTTCCTTACGGCCTGTGGGGTTATTGTATATTATTCGTTCAGGGGGAATTTTGATCGTGCTAAACTAAAAATATCTTAGATTGGCCGGTATATTTATTCAATATGAAACGAAGAAAATTCATTCAGCAGGGAATATATACTTCTGCTAGTTTGTTTGTAGGAGGGAAAATTGTGGGGACCGAGTTTCCCGTGGTCCGGATACCGGAGGCCAGCCGGAAGTTCAAGAGTCAGGCGGTGGAGAAGGTGATCCGGGAAGTGAGACAGAATATCGGGAATAAGGAGGTGGGGTGGCTGTTCGAGAACTGTTTTCCCAACACTCTCGATACAACGGTTGACTATGAGCTGATCGACGGGAAGCCCGACACCTATGTGATCACCGGAGATATCGATGCTATGTGGCTGAGGGATAGCAGCGCCCAGGTCTGGCCCTATATCTCGCTTACGAAAGACGACAAGGATCTCCAGAAGCTGGTACGGGGAGTGATCCATCGCCAGGTAAAGTGTATCCTGAAAGACCCCTATGCCAATGCTTTTTATAAAGATGAATCAAAGGTCAGCGAGTGGAAGGCTACGGACCTTACCGATATGAAACCGGGTATCCATGAACGGAAGTGGGAGATCGACAGTCTTTGTTATCCTATCCGTCTTGCCCATGGATACTGGCAGATAACGGGGGACAAGTCTCCGTTCGACGAACAGTGGGTGGCTGCCATGAAAACGGTGCTCGAGACGTTCAAGACGCAACAGCGCAAGGATGGTGACGGCCCATACAGTTTTCAGCGGAAGACGAGCTTCGCAACGGACAGCGTTCCCCTGCGGGGTTACGGGTACCCCACAAAGAAAGTGGGTCTTATCCATTCCATGTTCAGGCCCAGCGATGACGCGACGATCTATCCCTTCCTTATCCCGTCCAACCTGTTTGCGCTGAGCAGTCTGCGGAATCTGCGCACAATGCTGGCGGCGCTGTCCATCGGGAAAGAGCTGGACGGACCTGCCTATGCGCTGGAGGCCGAGCTGAATGCCGCGCTGCTGGAGCACGCCATCGTCCAGCATCCTGTTTTTGGGGAAGTATTTGCCTACGAGGCGGACGGTTTTGGCAACCACACTTTTATGGATGACGCCAATGTGCCTTGCCTGCTGGCGCTGCCCTACCTGCAGTCACCCCATTACGAAGGCGATCTTTCGGTGCTGCATCCCGACAAGCGGGGGTATACCGTCTACCAGAATACGCGCAGGATGCTGCTGAGCGAATCCAATCCATTTTTCTTCAAAGGCAAGGCGGGGGAAGGCATCGGCGGACCTCATGCGGGGCTGAATATGATCTGGCCGCTGAGCATTATCATCCGCGGGCTAACCAGTCACGATTCGCAGGAAGTGGCGCACTGTCTGAAGCTGCTGCAGAACAGCCATGCGGGCAAAGGGTTTATGCACGAGTCCTTCCATAAGGATGACGTCAATAAATTTTCCCGGCCGTGGTTTGCGTGGGCGAATACCCTGTTCGGGGAATTTGTGTTGAAGACGTATAAGGCACAGCCGGCGCTGTTGAGCTAATCGACTGTTACCAGGTAGTAGTTCTTTTTCCCTTTTTGTACCAAAATATATTTTCCATGGAGAAGGTGGGAGGCGTCGACCTGATGTTTGACGTCTTCCACTTTTTTTCTGTTTATGCTGAGGCCTCCGCCCTGGACCAGTTTACGTGCCTCTCCCTTGCTGGCTATGATGCCGGATTCCGCCAGGAAAGTGACGACGTCGACGCCGAGCTTAGCTGTTTCGAAGTTGAAGCGGGCGACGCCCTCGAGGGATTGCAAATCTTCTTCGCTGAGCGATTCGGCAGGAGCCGATTGGTTGGCGAACATCTTTTCCGTGTCGGCCAGGGCTTTCTGATAGCCAGCTTCGCCATGCACGAAGGTGGTGACATGCTGAGCCAGGGTTTTTTGGAGGATGCGGTGTTCCGGGTGCTCGCGATGCTGGCCTTCGAGCGCCTGGATCTCGGAGGGGGAAAGAAAAGTAAAGATCTTAAGCCATTTTTGTGCGTCCTCGTCTGAAGCGTTGAGCCAGAACTGGTAGAACTGGTAAGGGCTGGTCTTTTCGGGGTCGAGCCAGACGTTGCCTTTTTCGGTCTTGCCGAACTTGCCGCCGTCGGCCTTTGTGAGAAGGGGACAGGTGAAGGCGAAGGCCTCGCCGCCGGCTTTGCGGCGGATAAGCTCGGTGCCGGTGGTGATATTGCCCCACTGGTCGCTGCCACCCATTTGAAGCTTGCAGCCTCTGTGCTTGTAAAGCCAGTAAAAATCGTAGCCCTGGACAAGCTGGTAGGTGAATTCGGTGAAGCTCATGCCGTTTTCGCCTTCGAGGCGTTTTTTGACGCTGTCCTTTGCTGACATATAATTTACCGTAATGTGTTTACCGACGTCCCGGATGAAGTCGAGGAAGGACATGTCGCGGAACCAGTCATAATTGTTGACCATCTCGGCCTTGTTGGGGAGGCTGGGGTCGAAGTTGAGGAATTTTTCCAGCTGTCGCTTGACGCCTGCCAGGTTATGATTGAGGACCTCTTCGCTGAGGAGGTTGCGTTCTTCACTTTTCCCGCTGGGGTCGCCGACCATGCCGGTGGCGCCGCCGACAAGTGCAAATGGTTGGTGTCCAGCTTTTTGTAAGTGTACCAGTAGAAGGATGGGCACGAGGCTGCCGATGTGGAGGCTATCGGAGGTAGGGTCAAAGCCGATGTAGCCGGAAGTCATTTCTTTTGCGAGCTGTTCTTCTGTTCCCGGCATGATATCCTGGATCATGCCGCGCCATTTGAGTTCTTCGATCAGATTCATGCGGCAAAGCTAGGGTTTTTGGGTTTAAATGTGGTGAGGTGCTAGGGAATGCGGTTTGGCGTTGATTGTCAGCAGTTTAGTGGAAGGAAGTGGGGATGTGATAATATGTTAAGCGTACAATATAATGAGTAAAAGGCCGTTAATCGTGGAGGCCCAAAAAAATTCCGTAGAAGCAATGATCCGATCTGTTGAAAGCCCACATAAATACCATAACCGTTGGCTTATGCTGAAAAGAATGCGGGGTAAGACAAGTATCTACTCCTTTTTGATCGTCGTCGGATCCTTAATTCACCTGTCTGCCACCGCCCAATTCACCAAATATTCCAATGAGTTCCTAAACATCGGGGCGGGAGCCCGCGGGATGTCCATGGGGGGCGCGCAGGTGGCCAGCGTTTCGGATGGTACGGCCGGGTACTGGAATCCCGCGGCGCTTGCGAATATCCGGGACAATCCCCAGCTGAACCTGATGCATGCCGAGTACTATGCCGGCGTGGGTAAGTATGATTTTGCCAACCTGGTCCTGCCGCTGAAGGACAACAAGCGGACCATTGGACTGACCTTGCTACGTTTTGCGGTAGACGATATTCCCAATACGATCTTTCTGGTCCAGCCGGATGGGACGGTGAATTTCGATAATATCACCACATTTTCGTCTGCGGACTATGCTTTTATCTTTTCCCTGGCGCAGCATGGCAATCTTGGGAGGAACACGCAATTCAATTTTGGGGGAAATGCCAAGATCATTTATCGTAAGGCCGGGGATTTTGCGACCGCCTGGGGGTTTGGGTTTGACGCGGCTGCGTTGCTGAGCGGCAAGCGTTGGAAACTGGGGGTTGTGGCGCGGGATGTTACGACGACCTTCAATGCCTGGTCGTTCAGCCTTAACGAGGCGATCCGGCAGGTCTTTTATGAGACCCAGAATGAGATACCGGGTAAATCCACGGAACTGACCGCTCCCCAGCTGATGGTGGGGGGTTCTTATAATTTCAAGATCAACAAAAAGCTGTCCCTGCTGGCCGAGGCCGATCTGGACGTGACGTTTGACGGCCGGCGCAATACGGTGATCAGCACGAACCCGGTGAGCATCGATCCAAGGCTGGGGCTGGAGCTTTCCTTTAAGGATGTGTTCTTTGTCCGGGGCGGGGTCAACAATTTCCAGAAGGCGCTGGATGACAGGGACACGCTGAACCAAAGGAAGATCTGGATCTATCAGCCGAGTGTCGGGGCCGGCTTCAGGGTTGGGGATGTCCAGATCGACTACGCGTTCACCAATCTTGCGAATCAATCGTATCCATTATACACCCATGTATTTTCACTGCGTATCGACATGAGGAGGAAGGACGAAAAGAAGAAAAGGTGATGGGGTATAATTTAACGAAACCAGATAGTATGAAAAAGCTTTTTACTATTGTTTGTTTACTGGTATTATCGATCGGGGCATTTGCTCAGGCCTATAATAACGAATGGATAGACTACAGTAAGACCTATTATAAGTTCAAGGTAGGGTCTACCGGTCTTTATCGCATTCCCCAGTCGGTGCTGGCCGGCGCCGGAATGGGAGGTGTGCTCGCGCAGAATTTCCAGCTGTTCCGTAACGGGAAGGAGGTTCCTATCTATGTGACCGCAAGCAATCCCGCCGCCCCCCTGGGCAGCACTGACTATATCGAGTTCTGGGGTCAGCGAAATGACGGTGTGCCGGATAATCCCCTGTATCGCAACCCCATTTATCAGCATACTCAATATTATAGTCTGGAAACGGATACTGCTGTGTATTTCCTGGTGGAGAATACCACCGGCAATACCTTTCATTATACCAACATAGCGAATAATGTATCGGGGTCTCCGCTGACGCCCGAGACCTCTTTTATGTATACGGCCGGCAGCTATTTTAAATCTAACTACAACTATCCCAATCCGGGATTTGCGCAGGTGGTAGGGGAGTATATCTATTCCTCGTCGTACGATGTCGGAGAGTTCTGGGCGACGGATGCCATTGTTCCCGGTTCGCCCTATACGGATACCAAGGGAAACCTGTTTGTTTATAACGGTGCTGGTGCGCCGGATGCCAGCATTAAGTTTGGTATGGTCGGGACTGCCGATAATGTGCGTAATGTCCAGGTGACGGTCAACGGGACGGCGGTGGATAATGAGGCAATGAACAGCTTTAACGACCTGTTGACAACGAAGACGGTCCCCCTTGGTGTGATCAGCGGTGGATCGGCCGCCGTCAGTTTCACCAACGGCTCAATCGTCAGCACGGACAGGATGGTTGCGTCTTTTTATGAGCTGACATATCCGCGGCAGTGGAATTTCGGGGGGCAGTCCAGCTTTCTTTTTCAGCTGCCTGCCAAGCCGACGGGCTATTTGCTGAACATTACCAATTTCGCGGTATCGGGCAGCATAGTGCCGGTGCTGTATGATCTTACAGATGGTTCCCGTTATGCCGCTGTGGTGAATGCGGGTACTGTATCCTTTGCGCTGCCTCCCTTGTCGGCTACGCACAGCTATGTGCTGGTGAACGAGGACGGTTCGACGATCCGGACGGTGACCAGTATGACCAGCAAGCAGTTCGTGGATTTTAGCCAGGGCGCCAATCAGGGCAATTATGTCATTATCAGCAATCCTCTGCTGTACACGGGCTCCAATGGCAACAACCCGATAGTGGATTACAAGTCATACAGGAGCAGTGTGGCCGGGGGCAGCTTTGCAGCAAACATCTACGATATCAACGAGCTGACAGACCAGTTCGCATTTGGCATCAAGAAGGATCCGCTGGCCGTCCAGAATTTCCTGCGTTATGCCAGGGCCAAATTTGCGGCCAAGCCGCAGTATGTCCTGCTGATCGGTCACGGGTTGGTCTATTCGGACTATTATTATCATAGCGAGGTGCTGCATGATCCGCTGGCTGACCAGCTGAATATTGTGCCGACATTTGGTAATCCGGGGTCTGACAACAAGCTGTCTGCCGCGAACGGCGCGGATGCGGTGCCTGTCACTCCCATAGGCCGGATCTCGGCTGTCTCGGGGGCGGAAGTGGAAGCCTATCTTTCGAAGATAAAAGAATATGAGCGGGTACAGGCGACGGCGCCATATACCATCGATGGGCGGATGTGGATGAAGAATGGTATGCATCTAACGGGGGTCAGCGAACCCTATCTGGGAACGATCCTTTGTAATTATGTCAATTCGTATGCGCAGATGATAAGCGACACCTTGTACGGCGCGAACATTCTTACGTTGTGCGACGGGAATGCCAGCGCGGTCAGTCAGGCGCCCGGACAGGTGGTATCCAACTATTTCAGCCAGGGGTTCAGCCTGCTGAATTATTTCGGTCACTCTTCCAACGTGACGTTGGGCTATAACCTGGACAATCCGGCAGACTATAACAATACCGGTAAGTATCCTGTGTTCTTTGTGAATGGTTGCGATGCCGGGAATTTCTTTGTATACAGTAACTCAAGGATCGGTAACGAGAATACCACGCTTTCGGAGAACTGGGTCCTCTCGAAAGAGAAAGGGGCGATCGCATTTGTCGCCAGCACGCACTTCGGTATCGTCAACTATTTAAATATTCTGCTCAATGGTCTATACAAGCGGATGGATGGCGCCGACTATGGCAAGTCGCTCGGCATATTGCAGCAGGATGCGTTGCAAAACCTTGTGAATGTGGCGCAGAACGACTATTTCGCCCGTCTGCACGCAGAAGAAATGACGTTGCACGGAGACCCTTTTCTGAAACTGAACCAGCAGCCACTGGCCGACTACGACGTAGAGGCGTCGCAGCTGGAGATAACGCCAGGTTTTATAGCGGTGAGCGAGCGGAATTTCAATATTAACGCGAAGATATATAACCTGGGGAAGGCGGTAACGGATTCCCTGAGCGTGCTTATTCAGCGAACATACCCTGATGGCAGCACGGTCGTCCTTTTCAACAACAAGATAAAAGGGGTTCGTTATGTGGATTCGATCCAGTTGCAGGTGCCGATAGTAGCAACGCGGGACAAAGGTCAGAACAGGATAACGATCACGGTCAATGGCGCCGGTGTCATACCGGAAGTGACGATGACGAACAACAGCGTGACCAACAATTTCTACATCTATGAGAATGAGGCGACGCCGGTATACCCATACAACTATGGTATTATCAATACGCCTACTTCAAAATTGTATGCATCCACGGCCAATCCGCTAGCGGGTTCGCAGGTATATATCATGCAGATGGATACGACGCAGAACTTCAATTCTTCGCTGCTGGTGACCAAGAACCTGACCTCGATCGGGGGGGTACTGGAGATCGATCCCGGTGTCAGCTACCGCGATAGCACGGCGTATTACTGGCGGGTGGGGGTTACGCCTTCTTCGCCGGGCGGTCAGGTCACCTGGAACAACTCGTCGTTCGTGTATATCGATCCTGCGCATAGTGGTCCGGGGTATAATCAGTCGCATTTTTTCCAGCACCAGGGAAGCACATTGGACAGAGTGCAGCTGGATGCGTCGAGCCGCAAATGGAAGTTTACCAACCATATCAATACACTATACATCCGCAATACGTCCTATCCGTACGGCAACGGAGGCCAGAGTGATGACGGCTTTTCGACCTATGTCAACGGCGGTCAATACGATGTAGGGCCGGGTTGTGCTTACAACGAACTGATCATTAACGTGTATGATTCGGTGACATTCCGTCCCTGGCTGAACGATTATTCTTCGGGCTCTGGTTTGTACGGAAGCATGCGCTCTACTTGCGGATCGGCCCGTGAGTATAATTTCGAATACTCACTTGGGAGTGTTGCCGGCCGGAAGGCTGCGATGGATTTCCTGAATATGCTGCCGATCGGAACTTATGTGGAGTTGAGGTCGAATACCGATAGCAATTTCGCGGGTAACACCTATGTCAATGTCTGGAAATCGGACACGGCCCTTTATGGATCGGGTAAATCTCTTTATCATATCATGGCGAATGCGGGCTTGTCGGGGATCGATTCCTTTGTTAGTCCCAGGAATTTTGCCGGCGTTTATCAGAAAGGTATTCCTTCTTTTCCCCCGGTGATGATGGTTACGCAGTGGGCTAAAGACGCTATTTCCACGCAGGTAAATGCCTCGACGCCGGATACGGTCGGGGCGATCACCTCTCCGGTATTCGGGCCGGCGAAAAAGTGGACCAAGCTACACTGGAACGGGAAAAGCGTGGAATCTCCGGATGCTGATTCCCTGGGAATACAGGTCATAGGGATCGATACCCTTGGGCATAAAACCCTTTTGTATAATGTGCCAGCGGGTACGACGGATTATGATATTTCGGCTGTCAATGCCAGGCTTTATCCCTCGCTGCAGCTGGTCCTTGGGGTGAAGGATGGCAAGAAAGCGACGCCTTTTCAGCTGAGCTATTGGCGGCTGGAGGACGTGCCTGCCCCGGAAGGCGCCATCGCTCCGAATATCCTGCTGAAAGGCAAGGACACGCTGAATTCCGGAGAGCCGCTGGATTTTGCCATTGCTTTCAAGAATGTCAGTTCTTATAATTTTGACAGTCTGCGGGTCCGGCTGAATATTGTGGATCGCAGTAACGTCACGCATTCTATCATTCTTCCAAAGAAAAAGGCGATCATCAGCGGGGACACGGTGGTACTGGCGTATACAATCGACACCAAGCAGTATCCCGGCGCCAATACGATCTTTGTGGATTTCAACCCGGACAATGATCAGCCGGAGCAGTATCAATTCAATAACTTCGTATATAAGCCTTTCTATGTGAAGTCGGATAACCGGAGCCCCTCACTGGACGTCACGTTCGATAATGTGCATATCCTGAATGAGGATATCGTGTCGGCGCGGCCGCATATCCAGATCAAGCTGCAGAGCCAGAACCAGTACCTTCTGCTGAATGATACTTCGATGATAACCGTTCAGCTCAGGTACCCGGACGGGTCGATGCATTCCTATCATTTCAACTCGGATACGATCCGGTTTACGCCGGCTACGAGCGGGTCGAATAACACGGCAACGGTGGACTTTAATCCTGCTTTTCTGAAGCAGTTCAATCCTGAGGGCGACGACTACCAGCTGATAGTCACCGGGAAGGACCAGATGAATAATCCCGCGGGTGTTGCGCCTTACCGTGTATCCTTCAAGATCATTACCAAGGCGATGATCAGCAATATGCTCAATTATCCCAACCCGTTCACTACCTCTACGGCGTTCGTGTTCACGATAACGGGCAGCGAGGTACCTCAGAATATCAAGATACAGATACTGACCATTACGGGGAGGATCGTCCGGGAGATCACCAAAGAGGAGCTGGGGCCGCTGCATGTGGGCCGGAATATTACGGAGTTCAAGTGGAACGGTACAGACATGTATGGGAACCGGCTGGCAAATGGCGTATATTTGTATCACGTCGTTACTAACCTTAATGGTAAGTCCCTGGATAAGTATACCGGTGCGGGAGATAATACCAATAAATACTTCAATAACGGGTATGGGAAAATGTATCTGATGAAGTAGGTAGTCCAGGGCTTCCGCCCAAATAATCAAGATGGCTGAAAAGTCCAGGCTAAGAGTATGGATGAGGAAGGCAGGGTATGCCCTATATCTTTTTGCGGCCGTGCTGATATTGCTGGAGATCGGGCTGCGGATCTATAATCCATTCCATTTCCGGCTGAAGGGAGAAAGGATCGTTCTTCCCGTGGACCAAAAGCAGATCATCACCAACAGGATCAATCCCAAGCTGGATCCATTGATCGTCAATACGCGGAATAGTCTGGGGTTCAGGGGGCCTGAGCTGCCTTCGGACCGGTCGGGCTGGCTGACGATCATTACAGTTGGAGGAAGCACTACCGAATGCCATTTTCTGAACGACGATCGTACCTGGCCATTTTTGCTTGGCAGGCGCCTGAACGATTCCTTTTCGAATTGCTGGATGAATAATGCGGGACTGGATGGTCATTCGACCTATGGTCATACAATTCTGCTAAATGATCATATCAAGCAGCTGCGGCCATCGGTGGTTATTTTTCTGACGGGGGTTAACGATGTCGAGCTGGAGGAGCCCACTTTCCATGATAAGCTGAATACCCGGGGAGCTTTTCCTGACCTGAAGCATTATATTTTCGAGAACAGCGAGGTGCTCAATCTTGCGCTGAACCTGGTGAGGGGTTGGCGGGCGCAGCGTATGAACAATACGACCAACGCCAACCTGGTGCTGGACAGCACCCGAAAGCTGATCGTGCCGGACCAGGGCCGGATGGTGAGGCTGAAGGCGCAGGATCGGTATCTGGCGCTTTACCGGAGCCGGCTTACAGGTCTGGCGGACACCTGCCTGGCCTGGCATATACTGCCGGTATTCGTGACGCAGCCCAATCTGTTTGGTTTCGGTGTAGACAGCCTGACGGGAGTCGATCTGGCGTTATACCCTGTCGACAAGGACGTCAACGGCCGGCTGATGTGGGAGATGCTGGAGCGGTACAATGACGTCATGCGGGACGTCTGCGCCCAAAAAGGACTGGCGGTGATAGACCTGGCGCGGCTGCTGCCAAAGGATAGCCGCTATTTCTACGATATGTCCCATTTTACCAATGCGGGGTCCGAGCGGATCGCCGAATTGTTGTCGGTCCGGCTGACACCTGTATTGGACAGGTATTTCCCAGCCAATCATAAATAATATCTTATTTTCACCGGGATGACTATTCTTGGCATATCTGCATTTTATCACGATTCTGCGGCGGCGATCATTGTCGACGGGGAGATCGTGGCGGCGGCGCAGGAAGAGCGGTTCAGCCGGATAAAGAACGATCCTTCTTTCCCTTTGGGGGCGATCAGGTGGTGTTTGCAACATGCGGGTTACGAGTTGTCGGAACTGGATGCGGTGGTGTTCTATGACAAACCTTTTTTGAAGTTCGAGCGGTTACTGGAGACGTATTATGCTTTTGCTCCAAAGGGCTGGCTTTCTTTTCTGCGCAGCATGCCGGTCTGGATCAAGGAGAAGTTGTTCCTGAAGAAAGTTATCTACCGCGAGCTGGACAAGGTCGGCAGGCTGGACCGGCGTAAAACAACACTGCTTTTCCCCGAGCATCATCTTTCGCATGCGGCCAGCGCCTTTTATCCTTCACCTTTTGACGAAGCTGCCATCATTACGCTGGACGGCGTAGGAGAATGGGCGACCTTATCGATCTGTCATGGGAAAGGAAGGAGCATAAGGGTGTTGAAGGAGCTGGATTTTCCTCATTCGCTTGGGCTCTTGTATTCGGCGTTCACATATTATTGCGGTTTTTCGGTGAACAGCGGAGAATACAAGCTGATGGGGCTGGCACCGTATGGCAACAAGGATGGAGAGGCCTGCCGCCGGATGATAGAGCTCATCAAGACAACGTTAGTCGATATTCGCGCAGACGGATCGTTGTTTTTGCACCAGGAGTATTTTGATTATGCCACCGGGTATCGTATGGTACCAGATGGCAAGTGGGAAGCGCTGTTCGGATTTGGAAGGAGGAAGGAGGGTGGTATACTGGAGCAATGCTACTGTGATATGGCGCTGGCGATACAGCTGGTGACGGAAGAGGTCTTTTTGTTGCTGGGGGCGTATGCCAGTCAGCTGACCGGCTCGCGGAACCTTTGTCTTGCGGGTGGAGTAGCGTTGAACGGGGTGGCCAACGGCAAACTGCAGGATGCAGGATATTTCAGCGATATCTTTATTCAGCCCGCAGCGGGGGATGCCGGCGGGGCTCTGGGAGCGGCGCTTGCGGCGTATCATATTTATTTTGAGAAGGAAAGGGAGCCGGGGGATATGGATGCGATGAAAGGCGCGTTCCTGGGTCCGGGCTACGGCGAAGAGGAGATCGTGGCGTGTCTGAGGAAGCACGGCGCGCAGTATGAACAGGTCAAGGATGAGGAAGCGCTTGTGGAAAGGGTTGCGCGGCTGCTGGCGGAAGGGAATGTCGTAGGATGGTTTCAGGGCAGGACGGAATTCGGGCCCAGGGCATTGGGCGCGAGGAGCATCCTGGCGGATCCGGGCCGTGCCGATATGCAGCGAAAGCTGAACCTGAGCATTAAGTTCAGAGAAGGATTCCGGCCGTTCGCGCCGGCGATACCGCTGGAGGATGTTGGGGAGTATTTTGAAGGGAGCTCGCCCTATATGTTGTTGGTAAAAGGAGTAAAACCGGGAAGGAGGAGGGCATTGCCCGAAGGATACAGTTCATGGAATGTCGATGACAAGCTGCAATATGTCCGAAGCGATCTGCCGGCGGTCACGCATATCGATTTTTCGGCCCGGGTACAGGGAGTAGACCGGCGGACGAACTCAAGGTTCTGGCGTTTGTTGCGGACCTTTGGTAAAGTGCAGGGGTACCCAGTACTGATCAATACCAGCTTTAATGTAAAAGATGAGCCGATCGTCAACACTCCTGAAGAAGCCTGGTCCTGTTTTATGCAGACGGGCATGGATTATTTGGTCATGGGAGATTATATAGTATCTTAGCCATATGGATTTCCTCAGGGATTTGTGGAATTTTTTGAAGACCCGTAAGAAGTGGTGGCTGGCTCCGCTGATCATTGTGCTGCTGATCCTGGGACTTCTGATCGTACTGGGTGGCAGCTCTGCTCTTGCCCCCTTTATCTACACACTGTTCTAGGCATGGATAAGAAAACGGAAACGCTGCTGGTGATCGTGTTGGCGTGTATCGCGCTTTACCTGGTAAAGCATTATACCTTTATGCCGGTGGTGGCGCTCGGCGTTGGGTTGGCGGGTCTGCTGGTGCCGGGTGTGAAGGATGCCCTTCATTTTTGCTGGATGAAGCTGGCGGAGGGGATGGGCTGGGTTAGCGGAAAGATATTGCTGACGGTGATCTATTTCCTGGTGCTTGTGCCGCTGGCGCTGGTAGCGCGGGCGCGTGGGAAGGTGAGCCTTCGGATGAAGGCGGGAGGGGGAAGCTATTTCAGGGACAGGGAGCATGAATATAAGAAAGAAGATCTGGTTCATCCGTGGTGAAAGGGGGCATCGCGGACGCGGATGGACTTGTGGCGAGCCGAATGGGCGCTATGCGAACGGGCGCCATCTGCGGGTCTCTTTCATGCTTAAAAGCAGGACAGCGAGGGCCAGCAGCAGGCTGTTGATCACCAGCGCGATCCTGACAGGCCAGGGGTCGAAGATGAATTCCACCCGGTGAGAAGAAGCCGGAGGCAGGGGGACTGTTATAAATGTGCGGAAGCCCGTGAAATGATCAACGGGGTGTCCATCTACTTTGACTTTCCAATACGGATAGTCGTTTTGCAAAAAGGTCAGATAGGGGTAAGCGGAGTCTTTAACGGAGACGGCCAGTCGTCCGGCGGCGAACGCCGTCACGTGCAGGGCGCTGCTGTCGAAGCGGGTTTCTGTGCCGGGCAGGGTATCCTTGCTGAGGAAGATCCAGGACTGCCGGAAGATGAAGTCTGTGAGCAGGGAGTCGCCGAAAAAACGTTCGGTGCTGTTTAGCTCGACGGGATAGTCTTCTTCCCGGGGAAAGCCGATCTTTTTGGTGTAGGAGCCGAGCAGAATGAGATCTCTCCGGTAGCTGGTGTCGAGGAAGCGTGTGTCCTTTAGTGCCTTTTGTTCCTGGGGATGTATGCCTTTGGGGAAAGTGCTGATCAGCTGCTGCCGGTTGGATTTGCTGGCCATGCCAAGGCCCGTATAGGGAAGGATGGCCCAGCAGGTAAGGACAAGATTGGCGGCGATGATGGATACGATCCTGGGTTGTGAATGGCGGGCCGACTGAAGAAAGGCGAAGGTCAGCGTGAGGAGGAGGGATTGCAGCAGCAGCAGGTCCCAGAAGCTGAGGTTGTCGAGGAAGTGTTTGATCAGCGATCTCCAGTTGTCTGGTGCGGCGGAGGCAGGGACTCCTGTGGTTCCGGCAACCCCGGTGGTTCCGGGAACTCCGATAGCTCCGGGAACTCCGGTGGCTCCGGCGGCGGAGGTGGTATACAGGACGGAATGGTGGGTGGCCAGTATGGCTATGAAGGATACGAAAAGCGTGAGGATCATGACGAGGGTCAGGATGCGCAGGGGTAAAGGGCGCTTGTATCTATCGATGCCGTATGCGCCTGCCAGAAGCATAGTGATCAGGACAAAATAGCTGAACTCGCCATTGAGCCGGACATAGCCGATGTAAGGAAGATAGCGCCATGCAAAGGTTTTGAACCAGCCGCCGGCTGCCAGCAGCATGAAAAAGAGGATAATAAATGACGCGATGGCGGCGATCTTTTTGTTTGCGTTGGTTATGAATATTACCAGGCCGATGAGGAGCCAGACGCCAATATAGGTATTACGCATGGCGATGTCGGCGTCAGAGAAAGATGCGTTCTGGACGGCGAGGGGAAAGAAGAGGGATAAATAGGAAGAAATTGGAGTGGGTTTGAGAAGAGTGTCGTCGAGGGAGATCTTGTGTCCCCGGGAGATGTGCTGTAAGACGTCAATATCGCTGGTAATGACGACTATGGACAGCAGGAGGGTGATGCCCAGGAAAAGGACGATCGCGGGCCAGTAATGGGAGGGCTGCCTGCCTGTAAGGCGCAATCCAATGATCAGGAAAGCGAAGAAGTAAAGCGCGCCGATGATGAGTCCGGGATGGGTAGCCGAAAGAAAGAGTGTAGCGCAGAGCGAACCGAGGATAAAGTTCTTCAGGACGGGGTCCTTATAGATACGGATGAAGAAGAGCAGGACATAGGGGAAGAAGGCGGCGCCTGTTATCCAGCAGAAGTGCTGGAGATGTCCGAGTATAAAGCCTGAGCCCATATAGGAGATGCCGGCGATGACGGCTGTGGTCTTTGCCAGGTATTCTCTGCACACAAGGTAGATGCCATAGCCACCGATGAGGATATAGAACATCTCTTCGAGGGTAATGGTCCAGATGTTATATCCCCAGGTATTGGCGATGAGCCAGAGGAAGGGGTTCCAGTAACCGCCATTCATGTCACCATACTGCGGGTTGCCAAAATTGATATAAGGATTCCACCAGGGGAAGTGGCCGGAGTAAAGGCTTTCGCTGATAACGAAACGGGTGGGAAGATTTTGCGTGATAAGGTCATTCTTGAGATGGAAAAAGGGCAGGAATACCGGCAGGTAAGCGATAAGCAGGAATAGCAACAGAATCAGGAAAGGTCGTTTTGCAAGAAATGCCGCCGCTTGTTTCATGCTCAGTAGTTGTAGTTTTGAATGAAGGCGCTGTCAGGTGACGGGGTCATGCGAAAGCCGTCGATAAGCGTAGCGCCGCGGGGGTGCAGATAGGGGTTTTCCTGAAGGATGCAGGGGAGGTTGGTATTGTAACAGCGGTAGTCGTCGTTGTCGTATAGTTTGTGAGGCCAGTGGAGGTTGATATTGTCTCTGTGGATGTTGGTGTAAGCGGGTCTTTCCACGGCTATAGGATGAAGCCAGGCGAGGGGAAGGGATTTGAGCTTGAACGGCATGTAGCAGCACAGGGCGGCGGCTGCTGCCCAGCATCCGAAGATATAGGCTCCGGGTTTTAACCGTGGACCCAGCCAGATGCTCAGTGGCAGGAAGGCCAGGGGAAGAAGCACGCCGTAGCCAAAGCGCGGGCTTGGAGCGGAAAGGAACCAGGCGATGGCCATCAGGAATAATGACAGGATGAGTGGCCGGAGGCGGGGGGGTGTTTTAAGGCGGGTGAACAGGATGAGGGTGGAGGACAGGACCAGGAGAATAATGATACGGTGTTGCCAGTCAATGCCTTTAAACCAGATGAGATACCAGAAGGCGTGCTCTTTCATAAAAGCATAGCTATTGACAAAGTCCTGGCTGTAAAACCGGTTGGACAGCGTGATATAATTGCGGAGCAGGTCTGTCATCGCCGTCGGGACGGCCCAGTCAGGGGCGCCTGTTGTGAAGGATATCGGATAAAGAGGGTAGCCTGTGATGATATAGTTCCGGATGAGGACTGGTGTCAGGATGAGGACAGTCAGGGTTGCGGTCAGGGCAAGGTGTTTGATGGACCGATGATAGTACAGGTAATAGGCAACGAGTATAAGAATAAATACGCCCGAGAATTTGAATGCGATGGTGGAGAGCGCGAAAAATATGCAGATGACGGAAAATTCTTTTTTGCCGGTGGGCTGGAAAATTGTTGTCAGCAGAAAGGAGACCACCATGAACGTGACAGCGGTGACGATGAAATCATAGTTGGTTGAATTCGATGTGTCCCGGAACAACTGCCAGTCAAAGAGGGCAAACAGAAGCATTAGGAAATAGAAGAGGCAGAGTATCTTGCTGCCGGCGGGGTCTTTGAAATGGTACCATGCGGTGGTTGCCAGCCAGATGAAGAACCAGGTGGCAAGGGTGAAGTTAAGATAGGCATAGTTGTCGGCGGAGAAGAAGGGAAGCTTAAAGATGCTGATGAGGCCAAACCAGGTGGAGCCCAGGCCAAGCCGGGGGAAGAGGTTGGCCAGACCGGGAACGGCCTTGTATTGGAAGGCCCATTGGATGATCTGCAAATGATATATTTGGGTATCCCTGTTGGTGATGCGGATACTGCTGAGGGCCAGGAACAGAAATGGGACGATTATCAGGAGGGCTATGCCGGCGGTTGGTGCGGAAGGAATAGTGGGGCGGGTAGGTGTAGTTGCGCTGGTTGCGGAGTAGGTGGGAATCGTTGCGCCGGTTGGGGGGGCGCTGGGAGTGGTTGCGCTGGTTGCGGAGGACGTTGGAGTGGTTGCGCCGGTCGGTCTGAAGGGGCGGATCGTTTTTCGCCAGCTGATAAGGGCAGTGATCAGCAAAGGGATCGTCGCAAGTGCGAGGGTGCCAAATCGCAACGGTATGAATAAATAGAGCCACGAGCTGAAAAGGCTAATGGTCAGTAAGCCGCTGAGGAAAAGGAACGCAAAGAAGCCTGCCTGAGTGCTGTACCAGGGGTGCTCTTTTTTCCTGGCGGCGAGCAGGTTAAGGGGTAAGCCCCAGATGAAGCAAATGCAGGAAATGACAATAAAATATACCAGGTGCTCGAGCATAGGAGATGAATGTAGCAAATCTATATAAATCAACTAATAAAACTGGTATCTCCGGGGCCCTGGAGGTCTGGCGCGTTCGGGGGCAGCTCCTGACCTGCGGTTATTTGACCGTGTTGAACCGGCTAATGTATTTGCCGACGATATCGAATTCGATGTTGACCTTTGTTTTTGGTCTAATTGTTTGAATATTAGTATGTTCGAATGTATAGGGGATGATGGCGACGTCGAATTTCGTCTTTTTGACGTTGAATATGGTGAGGCTGATGCCGTTGAGGCTGATGGAGCCTTTTTCGATGACCAGGTGGCTGAATTTTTTGGGGAATTCGAAGCGGAAGTTCCAGCTGCCGTTGTTGTCACTGCTTTCGAGGCAGGTGGCGGTGGTGTCGACATGGCCTTGTACGATATGGCCGTCGAGGCGGCCGTTCATGATCATGCATCTTTCGAGGTTGACGAGGTCTCCGGTCTGCCAGCTGCCGAGGTTGGACTTTTCGAGGGTCTCTTCGATGGCGGTGACGCGATGGAGGTTGCCGTTGGTCTCTTCTACGGTGAGGCAGACGCCGTTGTGGGATAGGCTTTGGTCGACCTTGAGCTCGGGTCCGAGGGCGGATTCGACCCAGTAGGTCTTGTTGGTACCGGTGGCTTTGACGGAATGGATCTTTCCGAGGGATTCGATAATTCCTGTAAACATGGGATAAAGATCGGTTTTTTGGGGAATATTGGGGTGGGGAGGTTTTGGAGGGATGGTTTTTGGGGTAAAGAGAGGGGAAATGAGTGATTTTGGGGTGTTTTTGGGTAGAGGTTGATTTTTCGGGAATTTGCTATATCTTTGCTGTCCACAAAAGTGAACCACTGGTTCACTGACTGTAGCCGAGCCCACTGGCGAAGGCTATGAACAAGGAGGAGCAAGGAACGAGCTCCGACGAAGTTCCAATCAATTGGAGTAGTTTTTCGAAGAAGGACTACTTTTTTTGGAAGGACTTCGGCGAAAAACACAAATAAGGAGGTATATAATATATGTTAATTATTGATTCCAAAGATTGCGAGAATATCGACAAAGCGCTGAAGAAGTACAAGAAGAAGTTTGAAAAGGCTAAGACCCTTTTGCAGCTGAGAGAGCGTCAGTCGTTCACCAAGCCCTCGGTAAGACGCAGGGGCGAGGTGCTGAAGGCGATCTACAAGCAGCAGGTTGCTACCGGAAAGTTCGATTAATTTAGTTGGTTCTAAATATTTGCGAGGCTGCCCCAATGGGGTAGCCTTTTTATTTTTCAGAAGCTGGGGGGATGGGGTGGTCTTTTGTTGGGGCGGCCCGGGCGCGTGGGGTGGGGGAAGTGGATAAGATTGTTTAATTTAGAGGAAGTTATGCAGTTTGATCCGAGGATACCGGTGCAGTCCTTTCTCGACTTTCTGAAGTTTGAGAAGCGATATTCTGCCCATACGATACGAAGCTATCAGGACGACCTGGTGGCTTTTTTTGATTATATCCAGCTGGAGTTCGGGGGAATGGGCCTGGGGGAGGTGAAGCCGGCGATCGTCAGGAGCTGGCTGGCTTCGCTGAGGGATGCGGGACTTAGTCCGAGGTCAGTAAACCGGAAGATATCGTCTTTAAAGTCATTTTATAAATATCAGCTCAGGATCGGGGGGGTGGGGCAGTCGCCGATGGGGGCCATTATTTCGCCGAAGACGAGGAAGCGGCTGCCTGTCTATGTCGAGCAGGGGGATATGGCGGTGCTTTTTGACCAGGTACGGTTCACAGACGACTGGGATGGATGGACGAACCGGCTGGTGCTGGCCATTCTTTATCATACCGGTATGCGGCTAAGCGAGCTGGTGGGGTTGAAGGAGCGGCAGGTAGATAGCGGGAACGGAGCTATAAAAGTACTGGGGAAGGGGAATAAGGAAAGGGTTATACCGGTGAGTCCGGTATTGATCGGGATGGTTAAGGAATATTGCGTGAAGAAGAGGGCGGAGCTTCAGCATCCGGATATGGAGTACCTTTTGGTGGGGGCAAAGGGGAAGAAGCTATATCCCAAGTACATATACAGAGTCGTGCACGAGTATCTGGCGCAGGTGACGACGATCGATCAGAAAAGTCCGCACGTGTTGCGGCATACGTTTGCTACACATTTAATGAATGCGGGCGCGGAGTTGAACGCTGTTAAGGAGCTTTTGGGGCATGCGAGTCTTGCCGCTACGCAGGTGTATACGCATAATACTATCGAAAAATTGAAGGATATCTATAAGCGAGCGCATCCCAAAGCATAAAAATATTGGCGGTGACGCAATATTTTTCAGTGGTCTTTTTAACGTTTTTGGGCGCATAAAAGCTGCGTTTTATTTGGAAAAAACCTTTTGATAGGTTAACTTCATTGTACACCTTATCGCGGTGTATTAACCTTGTCCTCGAATTGTTCAATCCTGACCTCGAAATTTCCCGCAGCAGTAGTTCTTTAATTTATTGTTCACTGATTAAAAAATGGGATGCTATGAACGTAAACATTCAAACTGTGCACTTCGATGCAGACGGTAAGTTAGTAGATTACGTAAACAAAAAAATGACCAAATTAAGCACCTTCCATGACAGAATTATCAAAGTAGATGTGTTCCTGAAGCTTGACAACGTGGTTCACACTATCAAGGACAAGATCGCAGAGATCAGGGTCCATGTTCCCAGACACCATTTTTTCGTAAAATGCAGCTCAAAATCTTTTGAAGAATCCTTTGACAGCGCTTTTGATTCGCTGGTCAATCAGGTAAAAAGAAAAAAAGATAAGCAACTAGCCTAAAAAAATTATTTAAAATTAAAGACCTCCGATCGGGGGTCTTTTTTTTGTGGTTATATCAGTGGATTTATTGTTGGGGAAGTTGACGGCCGGTGATGGGGTGACGTTTGGAATTTGGTTTGGCGGCGGGGGCTATGGTTTGACAAATGTGTAAAGCAGGAGGGCGCCTGGCGTCCAGTTCTGTCGTTCTTCCCAGCTATGGGTCCGGAGGGCGAGTTTCTGAGAGAATATGGCGAGCCAGGGGGCGATGAAATTTATTCGTTGTTTTTTTATAGCGGTGAGGCCGGCTTTTGCGGCGATGGCCTGTAGTTGTTTGCCGGAGTATAGCTGTTCGTGCTGGTCGTCTTTGAGTCTTGGCGCCAGGCGGAGGAGGTCCATGGTGTATTCGAGCAATGGCCAGGCGCTTTTGCGGTTGGGGGTCGAGATGACGAGCAGGCCTCCTTTTTTCAGGATGCGGGAGAAGCTGTGGAGGACCTGTATGGCCTGCTGTACTGTGATGTGTTCGATCACTTCCAGAAATGCTATGCCGTCGATGCTGGCTTCCGGGATATGGGTCAGGTCGTCAATGGTGCCTTCGTCGAAATGCAGGTTGGGAAGGCCTTTCCATTGAGTGCGGCAGAAGGCGATCGCGTCTTTGTTGCCGTCGAGGCCGGTGACGCTGACGTCCGGGTTCTCCTGTCCGATGAGGGCAGACAGCATGCCGGAGCCGCAGCCGGCGTCGAGGATGTGCTGACCGGGCAGGATGTTGAGGTTCCTTATGGCGCTGGAAAGCTTGAAGCGGTGCCAGGCGCGTTGCAGGGGGCTGCCGGTGTGGAAGGCTTTGTATTGATAATTGCCGGGGATGGCGATCTTGTCTCCGGTGCGGTTGGGCGCGGGTGGTTTGTCCGCGGGTTGTGTGTGCGCGGGTTCCTGGGGTTGTTTGTGTTCAGGCCGGTGTGGATGATTATTTGTAAACTTTTTTGCCATGGGTCTTTCTGATGCGATAGATGTCATAGAGCAGTCTGAGGCCGTCCTTTGCGGCGTGTACGGTGCTGCTATCGTTGTATCTCAGCTGGACGGGGACTTTTTCGATGGGGATATTGAGCTTGCTGGCCAGGTAGATCAGTTCGATGTCGATGGCGAAGCGGCGGATCTGCGAACGGTCGAACAGTTGCCGGGCTATTTCTTTGCCCATTCCTTTCAGGCCGCACTGTGTGTCTTTTATGTTCCTGGCGAAGAGCAGGTGTACGAGGGTCGACACTGTGTTGCTGCCCCAGTTGCGGAGCCGGCTGGTCTTTTCGAAATAGACGGATCGCGGGTTTGTCCGGTCGCCGATGACCAGACGGTGGGGGTCCTGGTTGAGCAGTGAGACAAATGTGTCGATATTCTGGTATTGAAATGGGATGTCTGCGTCGGTGAATAGCTGGACAGCGCCTTTTGCAATTTGAAAGCCTTTGCGCAGGGCCTCGCCTTTTCCCTGGTTGACCGGCAGTTGGAGGAAGGGAAGCTCCCATTCTTTGGCCAGGGATGCGGTTATATCGCGGTCGTCAGAGCCGTCGTCGACGAGTATGACCTCGGATGCATAGGGGCGTCGCCGAAGCCAGGTCAAAAAAGGGGGAAGCTGCTCTTTCAGCATGGCGCTGCTATTGTAGACGGGAATAACGATGCTGACCGGGATCATTAAGGGCGGTAAATTAATATTTTTTACCCATATTAGTGGGAGTGCCGGTATATTGGTGATCTGGTGTGGAGGTGGTGATGGCTGTGGTCTTTTTGCTGGTGATCGGGATCGTTTGGGCGGTCGGGGAGAGAAAAAGAAGAATGGCTGTAAAAAAAGCGGTTTAAAATTTTTGATTTTGACAATAATCCATACCTTTGCCTTCCCAAAAAAAACAGTAGATCAGTGTTTTAAAGGTTTTGGGGATGACCGAGCGTAGCGAAGCAGATCCGACGATGTTCTTATAAGCCGGAGTAGCTCAGTTGGTAGAGCAACTGATTTGTAATCAGTAGGTCGGGGGTTCGATTCCCTTCTCCGGCTCGTAAAGGGAGGAAGGGCTCCC
>Ga0105239_10001652_pt1 | contig 29393 bp, 35 predicted proteins | sample KBSC44metaG_FD_92761 | JGI IMG/M metagenome (GOLD analysis project Ga0105239, IMG submission 92761) | Corn rhizosphere microbial communities from Kellogg Biological Station, Michigan, USA - KBS C4-4 metaG | ecosystem: Host-associated > Plants > Roots > Rhizosphere > Soil | place: Michigan, USA...
CAGACCACTGCTCGTTGATTTTTGAGTTCACGTTCAAACCAATAAGGCTGAAGTGAGTGAAATCAGGCGCTGTGCCCTGACTAAAATTGGTTGGCAAAAGACCTTTTTGAAAAGTTTCAGCGTAGTAAGCACTACCGAAACCATCAATGTTAACGTCCATTGCAGAAGCAGAAGCAGCGCTCAGCATAGCAATCCCTGCCGCCAATACGCTCAGTTTCAAAATCACACGGTGACCCATGTATGTAGACCTCCAAAAGAAGTGTTTGTGTAACCTCAAGCGTAAGATCGTGGAAGGATCCGTGTCTACGGTTTAGTAAATAGCTGTAGAGAATTGGTGCGATGGATCAAGAGAATGAAGAAGCGGACAGAGAGGAGATTTTTACACAAACACTTCACTCCCTGCCGCTTGGAAAAACATAAATATATGTTCTCAAGAGATCTTATATGTTTTTTCTAAAATATGAAACGATTGTGGAGCGAATATGTTTAAAACCTGGCGTGGATGGTACGGTGAGCAACCCTTTTAAAGATGATGTCGAGGCGAAACGGTACGGTCAGTATCGACCTCGATATCATGACATTCCGATGCAACTGATTCGAAATTACATTGGCGACACGCTTGAAAATGCCCTCGATGTCGCCTGCGGGACAGGACACTCTACGCAAGCATTGTCGAAGATCGTAAAAAGAGTGTCGGGGTGCGACTCGTCAGAAAGCATGCTATCTGAGGCACGTGAAAAATTTGATTTCGAATTTGTTTGTGCGGCGGCCGAAAACCTTCCTTTTGCCCAAGCTTCTTTTGATCTCGTGAATATCTCGATGGGTTTTCATTGGGTGGAGCAAGAAAAATTTCTGAATGAGGCAAAGAGGATTTTAAAAACCGACGGTTTTTTGATCATCGACAATTATGGTTTCAAAGGAATTGTTTCCGGTGATCCCCGCAAGCAGGGCATGCACACTCAGCTCATGCAGGATCATTTGCCACCGGCCACCGAGAAAGACCGATACCCAACGAAGCAGCTGGCACAACAAGCCGGTTGGAATCTCGCCACGGAATTTAATTACGAACATCAAGTTTCGTTCGATGCGGCGGCGTTTTCGAATTTCATTATGACCTGGAGTCATTTTCAGACACTGAAAAGCGAGGATAAAAAGATCGTTGCCGAACGGATCGAACAAACTTACCGCGACATTTTCGAAGAGAAGATGTTGGAACTTGAGTTTGGTGGCCGGGCGCAAATCTACCGTCCATCCGATTAACAGCGGTGAACAACTTACATTTCTTTCTCGAACAGTAAGGTTGCAGCCATCTTAAAGGGGCATGTCGTTTGCAACTTTTGATTCCATGACTATTCCTCAACGCTTTCTGAAATTGCTGGCACGTGAAGCCCCAAAACGTTTTGAGGATCTCGACCAACTGACTTATCTCGCAGCGGTGGCACTCGCCTCCGGTCCAATTGAAGATCCTCGTTTGGACGCCTATGTTCGCTATTTCAAGGCAGAACAAGAGGACGATCAGAAGCAGATGCAGCTAATTTTGGCTCAGTGTGAAAGGGACCAAAATCAGGAGCCGGCCGCTCAAGTGTTGGGATTGATTCGCGGTCGACGTTTGCTGCAAAAACCTTTGCTATCGACGTCAGAAGTTGAAAGTTGGCTCAACGAATCGATTGGTTTATTTGGGTCTGAGCTGCAAGGCTATCTTTATTTTCTAGCCGGCATCGGATGTCTCCAGGCGAACGATCAGGCAAAGTCGTCACATTTTCTGAACAAGAGCGCATCTGAGTTTCACAAAGTCGGTAAGAGCTCGCGAGAGCTGCAAAGCATTTTGCAAGATCCAACATTGAAGAGTGATGAGCTTCGTTATCTCCGCTCCCACGCATTGAAAGCCGGCGACTTAAAGGCCTATCACATTGCCGGCCTCTCGCTTGCAACCGTGGCCGAAAGAATCGGAGATCTTGAATCTGTTCGTCAGCATACTCACGAAGCGATTCGTGCTTTTCGCGAAGAGTTTCTCGATCCACGAAGAGAAAGAATCAGCGAGGCTCTTCTTTCTTCCTCCGAGCATTTGAAGCAGAATTTTACGATGATGGAGCGTCGATTGATCAAACTTCTCGAAACGGGTCCGCGTTCAAAAGCCGATCTCATTTCGGAAGCGTATGGACGACTCTCAAATTACGCGTGCAAAAAGTCGATCGACTCTCGCTTTCGCACATTGCTTTCGCGTTTAAACAAAAAGATGAACGGACTTATCATTCATCGCGAAGGAACCTATCAAATCAAATGTGACTAGATTGTCACATGATTGTCACAGCCGTGAGGTGTTATCCACCTTGCGATATGAAACTGTTCTCTTTATTGATCGCTTTCGGATTTTTATCCTGTGTCGCTCAAGCTGATCCGATCGCTTTTTGTCCATTCTGTAACGGTGAGCGCATTCGTGGCTGGACGAGCGCGGCCCATTCTGACTTTCTAAAATCAACCTACAATCCATTTCCGGATGCGCCTGTCATGAGCACGAAGCACTTCGTTGCCTATATTACGAAGGGCGCGTTTACACCGCACTACTTTTTGTTGGTTTCGAAAGAACATTTTGAGCGCATCGCCGATCTGCCAGAAGAATATTTGCGCGATCTAGAGGAACTAAAACGATTCTTTGAGAATTACTATCGGGACGTATTGCAAACAGAATTCGTTTCGTTCGAGCATGGCGCCTTGTCCGGCTGTCATGCGGGTGGTGGAAAAGGTGGCTGCATTGATCATCTTCATCTCCACATGTTGCCTTTTAAGAGAGGCGATTTGCGCTCGAGCGTCGAGCGCGAGTATCAAGGTGAGTTGGGTAAACCCCATCATCTCAATAATCTGTCAGAGTTAAGTCGCGATGAAATTCGAAAGCATTCCTATCTGTTTCTTCAAGAGTCATCTGGGGAGATGTTCGCATTTCCCGTCGTGGGCGAAATTCCAAGTCAACTGATGCGAAAGATAATTTCGACAAAAATCGGGCGCGGTGATCAGTGGAATTGGCGTGAGTTTGTAAACGAAGGTGATTTTTTAGTAAATTCCGCCGTTACTTTTCACGCACTTGCGCTTTACCGTGAACTCGGCGCCGAAGAAGCCGCTAAGCGCATGATTTGCGAAAGTTTATTAATCACCGAATGAATACGAAGAAATGGTAGGGAACGCCGGTTTCTAGAGCGCATTCTCAAGCCATTAAATGAAAAGAAGAATTTAAACGAATCAATAACTTAGAGATTCGCGACTTCTACAGTTTTCCACTGGATCTCACAGAATTGGACTCAGCGCGGGGACAAAGTGGGGACAAATCATTTACCTATTGTGAGTTTAATCAGTGGAGGAATGTCCTGATTAAGTTTCCAATATGCTGAGATGAGTTTTCTAACTGATTTTGAAGCTCTTCCGAATAATCAATCACATGAGCCCAAGGCTTCCATTGCCATCTAAAGCGCTTCACCGAACAGCCACCGATTTTTTGATATACTACCATTGTGGTTTATCTATAGAAAAATGTCCCCATCTTTGTCGGCCTCTCAAGCTAAATAAGCGCTCGATGCGAGTTTAAACATATTCTGCTTCTACGGCTGCATAGCTACTGTTTCCATCATCTCCAAGTGTTGCGATTTCTTCGAATGTGATCTTTATTTGATCGCCACAACTGCCGCATTTTTGAACTTCCGAGAAGGTGCCGCTTTTAGGAAGCTTGGGCATGCTGTTATCGACATGGGTTTGACAGCAAGATTTTAGGGGTTTTGGGTTCTTCACTTTTGTCCTTTGGTTCGGCCGACGGAATTGTTGGCCATTGTAATTATACTTAAAAGATTGTTTCGGCCTTTCTCCAAAGGACAGGAAATTTTAAGTCAAAATCATCGTAAGTATTTGATATTACTGATAATAAAAATATTTTTAAAAATGCCTTAAAAGTACGAGAATTAGAGAATTCGCGATTCTCTCCACGCTTCAATATTTTTGAATCGGGTACGGCAAATGCATCGTGGATCTGGCGATTGCGGCAATAGCTGCCCAACTGCTGGACCGCGAAGAACATCAAACTGAAACCGAGGCTCTAGGTTCGACTCTAGGCCCATCGTAAACTTCACTAATTCCGTCACCATCATTGCGGCGCTCAGGTTCGCCACAAAAGGAACCGACGGCTGGAATTCAATATTAGAATTGGAAATACTTTGGGCCATCGCCTCTTGGACGACCGAGCAGATCGGTTTGCCAACATTTAATGCCAACCAATCTCTCTTAGCAGTAGGCGCGCGATTGATATCATCTTGGTTTACAACACCGTTGAGCTCTCGAATTCGAGAAGTGTCGATACCTGATGCATGGCTTGCAACAACATCTGCATCGCGATGGCCATTTTTGAACAGACATCGAACGCACGCGATATCATCGGCGCCAAAGGGGTGTCGGCTCACCTGACTAGCAAAAACGCCAATCGCTCCATCAATGACGAGTGCGGGCCATATCTCTTGGAGTTCGTATCTTGCGTCAATATTGTCAAGTGCGCCTAGAATTACTTTGGGAAACGGGAATTCTTTGCCGAGTCGCTGTGAGAACACAGATATCGGTTCGCGAAAGCCTTTGCATAAAATTTTGTGGGACAAATAATTTTCCGCAAATCTCGCTTTGGAAACTCCCACCATGCTTGGTTCAGCAAGCAGACAAGTGCCGATGTTTTCGCTTCCGAAAGTTTGATTGTCGACGACGAGCAGTCTGCCAGTGACCGGAAGTAAATTTAAAAGGTAAATGCAGCCGTTTCCGATGGCGCCGACGCCACCAAGCAAAGCGTCGAGTTCAATTGAAGATGGGATAATAGGACCAAGGGAGCCGTTCGCAATTTCATATTTAAAAAAGTCGAAATGAAGATCAGTGATGATTTGCCCGCGCTCGGGCTTTAAATTAACCAGCCGTTTAAAAATCTCAGTTACACCTAAGGCAGCGGCGGCAAATGCGACAATCGGATTGTCTTGATGGGACGCTTCGGGGCTTTGAGGGCTCGTAGAAATGTTTGCGATCCATCCGTTATTGGAGGCTATGGTCACCGGTCCTTCATGTAGGTCGCTTTCGCCGATAACTAGGATTGCATCAATGCCATCACAAGAAAATTTCCCAATTTTCGATGGCGCAGATCCCATCGACAAGAGAACCTTGTCACATTCGAGGGCCAGATCTTCCGAGCCGGTTGGAAGCTGCACGAGCACATTTTTGCAAATGCGAAGCAAGAGCCTGAGGCTTGCGAGCAAACAGATTCTGCCATCTCTGGTGTGGAGATAAGCACCGCCGCCCGTAAGAATGACCCGTTTTTCGAGAAAGCGATGACGATCTGGAGCTAAATTGTTTAAGCCCTCGGCCGACTTCATCGGACGGCTATAGTGATTTTGCATGACTAAGCTCCCACCGAAAGGAAAGGTGTTTTTTCGTTACCGGCCAATTCAAGTCGCTTTGAAATTTCCATTTCCTCCAGTCGACGATACCCACTTTTCGTCTCGTAGACGTGAATGCCACATGCGTCCAAAGGTACATCTTTTTTTCTCGCGAAGTTGGGAGCGACGACGGAAAGATAATGAGGAGATGCAATACCGTATTTTCTGTCTGTTTCCGATAGATCCACCCAAGCTCCCGGATGCGAATGAACCTGCCCAATCAGGCAGGCGCCCAATTCGATAGCAAGGTCTGCGACGTCGTTCATCAAAAACGTTTCGATTTGAATAAAGAGCGGCTGTCGAATGATGCCTGGTCCGCGAAGTCCCACAACGTGAGTGATTGTTGCATGATTATCGACAATCTTTCCTAACCAAAGCGCAATGCCTTCAGTTCCCTGTTGGCCAGAGATGGCCATTTCCTCAAACGACAATCGATACGCCAATTCAGGAATCCGCCAGGTCGAGACCGTTGGAAAAAAATCGGTCATGGATGTCGTCCTTCAAAATATCCGTCGAGTTCATCGATCAAGATTCGAAGAGTTCGCAAAAGAACATTTCCATGTGGATCCCATTTATATCGATTATCGGTATTCCATTCGGGGTGAATTTTCAAACCTTCCGCCGTCCAATTCACACACGTATCGAAACTCGTGGGCCGAAAACCTCGAACCTTTGGCCATGCAGAAGTGAGATCGACTCGGCCTGTGGCTGGATCGCGAAATTTTAATGACGGTGCTTCCTGTGGATATTTTTTCCAGATGAGTCGTGCTTGGAAAATTTCATTCGGATGTGATGCGGGGGAGATGGAGGCCCAGACCTCCAGGCCTCCGATCTTTTCTAAACTCCATCGATTTGAATCATCTACGTTTTTTGCAACTCCAAAATCTTCTTCAAAATTCATTTCGCAAAGGGTCGGCATCACGCGATCCCTTGCACGATCTGTTGTGCGAGCTTGAACTTCAAATCTGAGTTATCTCCGGCGAGATCTCCGAGCGTTTGATCCATGTTATCGAGCGCGTGCTTATGAAAGTACAATGTGTAAGTGGTTACCGAGCCATCGGGCCCAGTCCCCTCATGCAAATGAAAAGCCTTCAGAACCTTGGCTTTTAAACCGCCGACCGTTTCACGGTGAGAAGCGTGAGGCTCAACAAAGGGATGAGCAGCGGCCGGATAATGTACCGTCACATGAAGATACTCCTTGTGAGGATGGTGGTGCTTGTGACCGTCCTCGTGAGAGCAACCTTGCGAATGCCCATCATGTGTTTGAGATTGTTGCTCCTGATTGCTTTCAGGATAAGGATTATGGTTAACCACTGAGGCCTCCTCGCCGCTTTGCGGCTGGGATGTGGTTGACCACGGATCCTTCGATTCATACGATGGATTCACGTAGCCAACCGGTTATGTGTAAGCCGTCTGGATTCTTGCTTAGGGACCCCAGTCGGCTTTTTTTATTCTCGATCCATTTTTTATCTATTCACAAGTCCAGGATCGAACATCCAAGCATTTTTGTTGCTGCTATCAAATGTCTGAATTCCTGACATTTGATCCTTTTATTAAGAGGTCTAGTTTCCTTTTGCTGGACTTGTGGATCGGCCTTGGTCGAGGTTAGCCTCATATTTGGGCAAACTCTAACTGTTTATCGCCCCCACAGAATCAGAGTGTAAATGTCGGAATCGATGTCAGTAGAAAGATCCGAACAGATCGGCTCTAGGATTCGAAAACTAAGGAAATGGCTTCGAATTAGTCAGACAACAATTGCGGAGTACCTGGGCATCCCTCGTACGGCTGTTTCGGCGTTCGAAACCGGTAAGCGCGATCTTTCGGTAAAAGAATTAGTGAAACTAAGTGATCTTCTTAGATGCAACCCGAACGCATTGTTGGGTGTTGGTAGATCTCCTATTGCCTCAACACAGGTGACATTTAAAGCACGAGCTAACAGCGGTCCTAAAATGGATGATCACGATTTCTTAGAGCTTGAAAACTTCGCTGCCCATCTAAAGCAGCGACTGATGTTATTGGACAATAATCTTCCAATTCGTTTTGCTCCAGAAAAGTTTGTAACGAGTAACCTGCCTCAGGCCGCAGCAAAGCAATTGGCCGCTTCATTGGCGCTTGAGGCACCAGTGGATATATATAAATTGATCCTTGAGCTAGGACTCTATCTCAGATTTTCGGCTCTCAGTGGATTGGCAGGAGCTCTTGTTCGTGAATCAGTTGGCGACAAGGAGATTTACGGCGTACTGGTAAATTCTGATCAGTCGGAAGAGCGAATGCGTTTCAGTGCCGCCCATGAAGTGGCCCATTACATTCTTAGACATTTTTCCGAATCTGAGATTGTTCCCTCACCAATGGAGCGCTGGAAAGATCCGGTTGAAAGAGATGCTGATAGTTTTGCATCCGAGCTCCTTATGCCAAGTGAATCGTTGCGCAAAAATTTGGAGAATGTTCAGCAACTATCCTCGAAAGATGTATTTGCGCTTTCAAAGCGATACTCCGTTAGCTACCAAGCGATGCTATATCGTCTATTAAGCCTAAGTTTCATTTCACAAGTTCAATTTGATTCGTTTTCTAAAGAATCTGTCGGAGATTTGAAGCGTGAATTTCAAGAGCTGAATGCGAATGCCTCCAAGAAATTTGATCCGACGGTCCTCAGGCAAATAGTTGCAAACAAAGAGCTGAGTTTTTTAGATTCAGCTGATTGGGTAAGATGGCTCCAAGAGGTCGCCATAGACGAATATCGAAGGTCAACGGCATTCGATGAAAGATCTGATGAGATAAAGCAAATCTATGAAACCGTGGCTCTTTGGGTGGCTAAGAATTTTCCTATGACGAGTTCCATTTAATCACCTTTCAGTTGAAACCATCGTCTTCTTCACGATGCTGCTCTTTCATCAGTGTGAATCGGTTTTGTCTTGTTCCTTGTTTCAATTAGCAGAGCAAGCTCGATCGCTAAGAAGATCGTAGAGACGTGGCATACGGTTGCGAACAGTCTTTCGGTGAGCGAGATACTCATGAGGGGGCCAGGCGTCTTATCTAAAACCAGGGTCACGGCAAACATCTGAACAATTATGAATGTAGCTGCAAAAATAGTCCGATTAATCGCCTTTAAAAGTTTTGGCGAGTTGTACGCTGAGCGAGCTGTCAAATACGAAATTGTATAGATACTGACAGTGATCATGAACTCAAAGGGCAGTAAGAAAATGTGAACTTGCCCACCGGCCGCAGCAAAAGCAAGAAATATGAACGCCCAACTCAATGTCCAAAAACCAAGGATTTTTAAAAATCGCATCGGTTACTCCCAAAAATTGGATTTAAAGTTCCATTACATTAAGCGAGACATTTGAAGACGAGTTCTCTGAATTTTCCCCGACAGATTAATCAGTCGGAAGCTGATTGTCTCTTGGATTCTTCCTGGTATTTGATTTCATTTTTGATAACAACAGATGGAGCTTGTTCATATGTTGGGCGCTGTAAGGTAGTATCATTCTTGTCGAGGCATTGAAAGATTGCTTCAAAACCTGTGTAAGCGTTGGCATTATAGCTAAATAGCTTTTGTGTGTTTTTGACGAGTACTTCTTTACCCATATTTTCACAATATGAACCCGCCGAGTTAAGCACGTCAGCTTGAGCTGCGGCAGTGCCGCCTCTTACAACGGAATAGTAACTGCTCATCCTGTAGGTGTCTGGACCGAGTTTCGAAATACCGCTTGATGTAGCACAACCTGCTACGAATAGGGTCATTGTCAAAAACATAACTTTCATTGCAGCCCCCAAAATGTAGACGCCTCAACGCTTCGCCTGACTTAGATAATCAGATCGCTCGAAAATACGTATTATCGGACGTACTACTTATCGGTAGTGAGATCTTAATCTTGAAGTCGATGACTTCAAGAACTCCAGAGAGTGTCTTTCTAAAACGCCTCGGTCTAAGACTACGGAATATCAGGCAACAAAAAGGTTGGACTCTGGAGCAAGCTGAAGAGCACGGATTGGTCTCCTGGCGACATCTCCAGAAAATAGAAGCTGGGAAAAACATAACAATGGTGACCCTTTTTAGAATTGGCAAACTGTATAAGATGTCATTGGAAGAAATATTCAAGGACATGTGAACTGCCCAAAATGAGTCATAACGTCGAACGAAGTTGTATCTCATCAATTGCATAAACAAATCATTTTGGATGTCGGGCTGTTTTTGCATAATCGCCTCAGCTGACTTTATGGAAGAATCCATTTAACTCTCTGCTAACTGTTGCCGCAGATACTTTTGCCAGTCGCGCGATGTCTACTTGCTTGTATCCTTTTGCACTCAATGCTCGAATGAGCTCCGAGTTTCTTTGTTTTGGGCGTCCCGGATAACGGCCTTTTGTAGCAGCGTTCTTTAGGCCGGTTTTTACACGCTCAATGGTAATTTCACGTTCGAGCTGAGCGACGGCGCTAAGAACTGTTATTACCATTTTTCCAGTCGGCGTATTCATGTCGATATTTTCGCTAAGGCTCACGAAACCAATTCTATGTGAATGCAGAAGTTCGAGGGTTTGAAGCAAGTGGCTCGTCGATCGACTCAGGCGAGATAAACTATAAGTGATGACATCTGAAATAAGACCATTTTTGACGTCCACTATTAATTTATCAAGACCAGGTCGCTTGGATTTGGCGCCACTGATTCCGGCGTCGGTGTAAGTACGAATGTCGACGAGTCCCTTATTCTGACAGTACGAGGATAGTGCCAATAGCTGAGATTCAAGGCCGGTCGATTGTAAGGTCGTACTTGTTCGAGCATATATTGCTATGGACGGCATGTTAAAACCCCGATCACTTTTCGAAGATTTTAACGCGATATACCGCAATATTCAATATAAATGAGGTATATTTGCGGTATATAATCATTTTGGGATAGAATTTACTGATGAAAATGAAAAGCATTGGAATTGACGCTAAATCAATCAAGGAAAGACTGGAGTTGAATGATGATAGGCAAAAGGTTTCGCTGTACCTATCCAGAAAGCTCTATAAAGATTTTCAAAGGGCTTGCGGCAAGGCTCCTGCTTCCAGGGTAATGGAGGAGTTGATGCAGCAATTTATCGACTCTGATAAGGTTCACAAGGACTAAAAGTTTTGAAGCACTTCGTTTAGGAAGTCTGAGACATGAGGCCAATCAGTTCCAGAGCCCTCTGTATTTTCAATTCTTATCTCGTTCCCATTTTGGTCAAAAATGTGCCGATGATGAAAGGTGCGATGATTTGCCTGCTTTACGGGTTCATAGGGATCATCGGGGCTGCAGTAGCGAATAAGTGAACGTCCATCGGGCTGGTTGGCGTGATACCGGTATGAATAAGTCTTTGCTTCAGGGCGACCTCCGGCAGGTCGCCTGATCTCAATATCCTTGGTTATATACGCGTGTACGGTATTGCCATTCCAGGTATTTAAAACTATTTGCCGAACCCGTAATATTTCATGTGATTCGGTGACGACCTGATGATCATATTCCTTCGGAAAGACCATGTAGAGTTCGAGAAATCGCAAGAACTGGTAGTGGATTTTGAAATACTCATCCCTCGGAGTCCAGCCATGATTTTTTGCCATAGTTCAAAGGGATGCTTTTAGTGCTCGAGTGCTATCGAAAAGAGAGAGAATCTCAAACGATTCATCAGCGCCAAAAGAATATGATTCTGCTCTTGCCCTAAGCTGATCAATAGTAAGGCCTTTAGATGCGGCTATGGATTCTAATCGGCGACTAAACGATTGAAAGGCATCTGCCGTCGATCGAAAATTCGGTTTTGGATCAACGACACTATTTGGAAGGTTAACTTCGATACTTCCATTTTCAAAATCTTCAATCTTTCGCTGCTTCATAAGCCGCTCCTATACTCGCGCACAGAATAACACCGCTGGAACAAAAAACCTAAATTAATAGCTGTGTAAATTCAAAGGCTTAGAAAATCGATTCTCTTATTATTTATCGACATCTGAGATTTTGCATCAAGTCCTGATAGTTAGCCTAAGCCGAAAGACACGACCTATTGTCGAGGTGGGCAGGATGCGAACTAAACAAAACAACTCGGGTCGACTCATCAGTCGATGAAGACGGGCTCCGTAGGCATTTTAAAGGCTTTGGCGGGTTACGTTCGGAACAGCCTTCTTAAAGATGTCATTTTGTAATGATTGTTCAGGCGTGATTGAACCGGCCTAATCAGAACTATCGAGAAGCACTATTCGAAATGAACATATACATCTGCCATTCGGAATAGGCCAATCAGCTGTTCGATTCTCTTCTCAACGCTTCTGACTGGAGGCAGCGGAACCGTAATTATCCAATATCGGGAAAAGTCAGTTGCGGCGAAATCATAGGCTTTTGATTTAGGGCCTATTCTTCCCTTTCTTCTTTTGTGCTTGAGTTTCGCGATTTCCTTGCGGTGCTTGAGAATAGAATCTTCTGTGCAGGCCAGTATTACCTCTTCGGATCGACATGCCCTAAAAGCCAGGTAGGTCAATAGCGCAGACTCCACCACTTCGCCGATGGGCTGGTCTGGACCGATCGAGTTCTTGAATCGCGCATATGAGGATTTAGCGATTCTTGCACTCAACACTTGAGACTTCTCCTTGATCACCTTCTTCGCTCCGTACTGTCTTTCAACGTATCGACCGGGTCTTGTGATGTTCTGCTCTTTTAACCTTCGGCGTTCGTCAAGTGTCAGAAAGTACGGTTTTGTCTTCGTCTTCATATCCCTTATTTGACCATAAGAACGTGAGTTTGGATATGCGGACTTGGCAAATTTGTATACAAAAATGCCTCGCAAAATAATATGGGTTGATACTAGGGGTGTACTTATCTTAGTTTTCCAAGATCGTGGGATCAGGTTGACTTAAGCACACAAGTATATTGGCTCCTCCAGTTGCGGATGGGGCCGCAAACTCAGCTGTTGCTGGAGGGTGTCCAATGTCAAAAGCCCTATCTTCTACCGCGTTCTGGATTATCAATAAAAGCATTGCAAAAAAGTATGGATTTGATGCGGCACTTTTGTTGGCAGATCTAATGGCCAAAAGAGATTACTTCCGTAGAAGGAATCAACTCCAGTCTGATGGCAGCTTTTTTAACACCGCAGACAATCTGGAACGCGATCTTAGCCTGAGTCGCGATCGCAGAAGAGCAGCCCAAAGAAGTTTAGAACGTGATGGGTTGATATATATCAAAAGAATTGGAATGCCCTCTAAAAACTACTTCCTAATCAATGACGTTAGAATTGCTAGTGTGCTTTCGGTCGAACAAGCAAGGTTAGATTCCGTCGTACTTTCGGGCGGAAATTCGTCGACTAATAAGATTAAAGATAAAGATAATAAACAAAACATAGAACGGCTGGGTGGGGTTCAGTTTTCTCCGGTGGAAGAGGAGAAATGTATCGCAGGTGCGTTCAAGGTTACGCGCTTGGGGCCAGATTCAGAGCGTGCTCAAGCTATATTGGATGCCCAGGGTGTAACCGACGACATAGTTGGGTCAATCCGAAGGTGGGACAAAAAAGGCTATCCGAACGGTCTACCCACAAGCATCTCACCAGGTAAATCAATGAGTATGTTCCAACTTCTGGAAGTTTGGGAGGCCCAGCTTCTTGCGATCTCTCCAGAGGGAAAGTTTCGTATGGATTCCAACGATGCCTACTGCATGCTAGGCGATTTTGTAAAAGAGAACTCATATTTGGATGAGCCTAAAATAAGGGAACTGTTTGAGGCGAAGGTGGGAAAACCAACTGCGTCCCTCGCATACAAACAATTCGAAACGAGTCCGGATATTACTTGGATGATAGGTTTTTTTCGGGCCCAGGCCGAAAAAGATAAGGCAAATGGTGTTGTTCAATATCGATCTCCTCACAAAGATAAATTTGATCTCATTTGTGAAAGATTGACGAATGAGTATGGAGAAGATGTGGCAATGGCATTCATCGCACTAATTCCAAAGTGCAGTGGAGATCTCGATCTGGCGGAGGAAGCTGCTGTAAGTAATGTTAGCGCTCGAAAATCGGAAGAGGCCGGTTAAAAATGGCGGCCAAAATCATAAACTTGCCGCTTTCGGCAGACCGAGCTACAAAGCCTCAGCTACAGCCGATCTTTGAAAATCTTGTAAGTCGGACTGAGTTGGCCAAACGATTAAGTTTAAGCCCATCATACATTTCTAAAATGATGAAGTATGAGGGCTTACCATATTTTAAGATTGGTCGCGCGGTTCGATTTAAGCTGTCAGAAGTCGTGGATTTCCTAGAGAGAAAGTGTAGGAAGCCATGACGAAAAAATTCGATCCTAAGAAGCTTACGAAAAAAATGATCTGGGTACCGGTTGCAGGTAATCGCGGTATTAGGCGTCGGTACGTTTGGAATCAAGTCAAAGAAAGATACGAAGATCCTCCATCGGGTGCGCTTTATGAGGCGCGAAGAACCGCACATAGAGGTGGTGAGCGAGTCTCTCGAACTTTTCCGAGTCTTCAAGAGTCACAAAGTTGGAAAGAACATCGGCTGTTCGAAGCGATAGAGCAAGAAGCACAAGTTCAAAATGGATACCGTTTATCAGATTTGATTTCGGAGTTTCGATCTAAACGCTTTCCGCTATTGAGTGAAGGATCCGTAATCATATACGAACGGCTTTTCAAGTCTTTGAAGCCCATCGAACATCTGGTGGTAGATGAAATCAAACCATCTGACGTCGATGATTGGCTTAGTGTGCTCACGAGTCCGGAACAAATGTCTCAGCGAAGAAGCACGAGGATTTCTTTCGATAAAGAGTTAGGTGCTCTCGCTGTTTTGCTTCGCTGGCACATCGAAGAACACGACGATGCAAAATTGATATTCCCGATTAAGCGAAAACATTATCGAAGAGGTCAGGTGAAAAAGAGGCTGACTCGTAAGGTTGTTCTCACTGATGACGAGTCAAAAAAATGGCTCGCTATTTTGAAGGCAACTAATCCTCTTTTTCATGCCATTGCATTTGTTCAGATTTCACAGGCACTTCGCATTTCAGAAGTTTGTGCGATGAAGTGGAGCAATCTGGATATGACCGCTGGTCGATACGAGATTTGCGAACATGTTCTTTGGCCGCGAGTTCAGGGTAAGCAGGCGAAGCTAGCTCCCGGTACGAAAACGACTTTGCAATCGTATTGGATACCATTGTGGGAAGATGTTCAGATGGTCTTGGCTGAAATGAAAAAGTCAGCGAAAGATGATCTGATATTTTCTCTCAACGGGAATATTTTGACCTATCGGCAGATTCAATATGCTTATAATCGGGCATTTGAATTGGCGGGTCTTCCGCATCGCAGCACTCACGTTTGTCGCCATACAGGTTCAACTCAGTTCCTTGATCAAACTCAGGACTTGTTGGCTCTTCAACAGATGGGTGGATGGAAAGATCAGACGATGCCACAACACTACGCAAAGGTTCGTGCGCAACGGGCTGAGCAAGCAATGCGGGCAACTGAGCGCCGACTAAAGATTGTGAGTCCAGAGGAGAAGATAGGCTAATCTATGAGCGCGGAGACAATCGGGGACAGATTCGATAAGGAATTTTGTTTTTTGAGTGTTTTCGCGCAAATAGAAAGAAATGGTAGGGAATGCCGGGCTCGAACCGACGACATCCACCTTGTAAGGGTGGCGCTCTACCAACTGAGCTAATTCCCTGCAGTTAAAGAACGGTTTTTCTAACGAGGATTTGGCCGGAAGGCAAACCTAATGATGATGGAGATTAACGCAATCGCTAAAGGCAAAAAGGATCAAGAAAGCACCAGTTGAGCTCTGTTAGGGGGTACAAAACAACTTAGAAAACTAAAACTGGGGGTGAGTATGCGTTTCAAAATACTTTCATTCCTGCTTATTTTAGTGAGTCCGACAGCGTGGACAGAGCAGTCTGAATCCGACCGATACTGTGAACACCTAAGCTATCTAAGAGATAGGGCGGCCAGCGAGGCGCCGGTCCCTCGGATGCAGATGAGCGACCCGGAAGAGATTCTTCGAATCTACTACGACAATCTCTCGTCACGATTTTTCGTCAGCTACAGCGAGGCGATGGAAAACAACCAAACTTTTGAGGAATTTCGGGCCAATGCGATGAAATTGGGACTTGAACTCAAGCCCCAACTTAAATCTTCCTTCATTTCAGACCTTATCGCGAAGCATTGTGGCTCAGCTGTCTATGGCGAACGATTGCGCGTTCTGCCAAACGGGATGTTGCATATCCACAGCGGGATGATTTTCTCCAAACAGTTCGACCCGCGCGGTCACGCCTATTACGACGGAGGAATGGCCGCGACACAATAGTGGAATTGATTGTTAGGATTGTGTTGGGGGTTTGTTTGCACGTGGACCTCGGCCCGGAACCAACTCTATAAAGACCTCATCATCCACATATGGATATGGAGGTCTTCGATATGCGTTTCATGCTTGTGCTGACTCTGCTTGTTTCATCTTCGATTTCTTATGCCGCTGCCACGGAAGTGACGGGTGCGGGTTCTACTTTCGTAAATCCAGTTCTCTCGCAATGGGCCGATGCTTATAAAAAGAAAACCGGCGTTTCGGTGAACTATCAATCGATTGGTTCCGGTGCGGGAATTAAAATGATCGAAAGCAAAACCGTCGATTTCGGCGCGAGTGATAAACCACTCACACCCGAAGAACTCGAGCAAAAAGGTTTGGTGCAATTTCCGGTTGTGAATGGCGCCGTTGTTCCCGTGATTCACTTAAAAGATATCAAAGATGCTCAACTCAAACTCTCAGGCGAAATTTTGGCTGATATCTACCTCGGTAAAATTACCAAGTGGAATGATAAAGCCATCACAGCTATCAACGCCGGCCTGACGTTGCCAGATCAAATGATCTCGGTGATTCACCGCTCAGACGGTTCCGGCACGACCTTCATTTGGACCAACTACTTGAGCAAAATCAGCCCCATCTGGAAAGAGAAAGTCGGCGAAAACACAGCGGTGGAATGGCCAACGGGAGTGGGCGCAAAAGGCAACGAAGGTGTGGCTTCGAATGTTCAGCAAATTGAAGGTTCAATCGGCTATGTCGAGTACGCTTATGCTTTGCAGAACAAAATGATCACGACACAGGTGCAAAACAGCGCGAAAAAATTCGTTGCTCCCGATGCGAAGTCATTTGCAGCGGCCGCGGCTGGAGCCGACTGGAAGAAGGCAAAAGGCTATTATTTGATTCTGACGAACGCTCCGGGCAAGGAAAGCTGGCCAATTGCCGGTTCGACCTTCATTTTGATGCACAAGGTTCAGGACAAAACCGAGCAGGCTCAGGCGGCTCTGAAATTCTTCCAATGGTCTTTTGAAAATGGCGAAGCCAAAGCCTCAGAAATGCACTATGTTCCTATTCCAAAGACCGTAGCCAAATTGATCTTCACGACTTGGAAGGAGAACATCAAATCCACCAATGGAGCGCCAGTCGCGACAGGACTCTAAAGTGCCAACGGTCAATACTTCCACTGAGGAACTCATGCCGTTACTTGCAAACAGCCGCACCAAATCTGCGGCTGTTTCGCTATCCGATGACGTGCTCGATGCGCGCTTGAGATGGCAGAAAAAATTGGATCGCGTGTTCCGTGAGGTCACGCGATTTTTTGCGTTGGCAGTGCTGTTTGTTTTAGTCACTTTGACTGTGACTTTGGCAAAAGGCGCTTGGCCGGCGCTTCATCATTTCGGCTGGAAGTTTCTCGTCACCGCCGAATGGAATCCCGTTAAAGAATCTTTCGGTGCGCTCGCGCCCATCTGCGGAACATTGATCACTTCGTTTATTGCATTGTTAATCGCGGTACCGGTGAGCTTTGGGATCGCACTTTTTCTAACTGAACTTTCTCCGCGATTTTTAAAAGGCCCTTTGGGTGTCGCGATTGAACTTCTCGCGGCGATCCCAAGTATCATTTACGGCATGTGGGGACTTTTCGTATTTGCTCCGTTCTTTGCTAAAAACGTTGAGCCTTGGTTAATTCAAAATTTAGGTCCGATTCCAATTGCCGGTGAGCTGTTCAAAGGCGCGCCAATGGGAATCGGTGTTTTTACGTCGAGTGTAATTTTGGCTGTCATGATCATTCCGTTTATTTCAGCGGTGATGCGTGACGTGTTTGATATTGTTCCATCACTTTTGAAAGAGTCGGCTTACGGTCTAGGCGCGACCACTTGGGAAGTCATGCGCTACATCGTTTTGCCACACTCAAAAATCGGCGTCATCGGCGGCGTCATGCTGGGGCTCGGTCGTGCACTCGGTGAAACGATGGCGGTGACGTTCGTGATTGGGAACTCACATCGTTTGACGGCGTCGTTGCTGATGCCCGGGAATACGATTTCATCGGCTCTGGCCAATGAATTTACTGAGGCAGTCGGAGAACTCTATACTTCATCGCTTGTATCACTTGGATTGATTTTGTTCTTCATCACGTTTGTCGTTCTCTCATTTGCGAAGTTGTTGCTGATGCGATTGCAAAAACAAGAGGGGACTCGTACGTGAAAGCCGATCGGATTTATCGCCGTCGCAAAAGAAACAATATCATCGCTCTGGCACTTGGTTGTGTCGCGATGTTGACCGGTCTTTTCTTTTTGTTCGCAATTTTGTTCACGTTGATTAAAAACGGCTTTCCAGCGCTCAAGTTTTCGACGTTCACTGAGAATACACCACCTCCTGGTTCTGAAGGTGGATTGCTCAACGCGATCGCTGGTAGTGCGATGATGACGTTGATGGGAACACTGATTGGAACACCGATTGGCATTTTAGCTGGTACCTATTTGTCGGAATATGGTTCTGGTTCTTGGCTCGCTTCGATCATTCGTTTCGTAAATGGCGTTTTGCTTTCAGCTCCCTCAGTTGTGATTGGTTTTTTTGCTTACTCAATGATTGTCGTAACGTCGGGTCACTTCTCTGGTTGGGCCGGCACCATCGCTTTGGCTGCGATTTTGGTTCCTGTTGTCGTCAGCAGCACTGAGAACATGCTTCGCCTCGTACCAAACAATTTGCGTGAAGCGGCGGCTGCGCTCGGTGCGCCTCAATGGAAGATCACTGTGCTTGTGACGTTACGTGCGGCGAAAGCTGGGATTTTAACTGGAATGCTTTTAGGAGTTGCGCGGATCAGTGGTGAATCGGCGCCACTTCTTTTTACTGCGTTGAACAACCAGTTCTGGAACGTTGATTTGTCAAAAGCGATGCCGAATCTGCCAGTGACGATCTTCCAGTTTGCAATGAGTCCCTACGACAGCTGGAAGCAGCTCGCATGGGCCGGAGCTTTGATTATCACTTCGGCAGTACTTATTTTGAATATCATTGCGCGTCTGTTGTTAAGACGAAAGGTTGCGGTGAACTAAATGATCAGTCGTGTTTTAGAAGTTCAAAATCCAAAAATTCATGTTCGCGATTTGAACTTTTATTATGGTCAGGCCCATGCGGTAAAATCGGTTTCTCTCGGATTGCCGGAGAAAAAAGTGACCGCGATCATCGGCGCTTCGGGTTGTGGTAAATCCACGCTGCTTCGCACCTTTAACCGTATGTACGACCTTTATCCAAAACAGCGTGTCGAGGGTGAAGTGGTCATGAATGGCATGAATCTTTTAGACCCAAAACAAGATCCGAATAAAGTTCGCGCTAAAGTCGGAATGGTTTTTCAAAAACCAACGCCGTTTCCAATGTCGATTTTTGATAACGTCGCTTTCGGCGTGAAGCTTTATCAAGATCTTACGCAAGCGGCATTGATGGATCGTGTACAGTGGGCGCTTGAAAAAGCCGCGCTCTGGAAAGAAGTGAAACACAAGCTCAAGCAAAGCGGTTCATCTCTTTCGGGTGGTCAACAGCAGCGTCTGTGCATTGCCCGCGCCATCGCCGTTCGCCCTGAAGTTTTGCTGCTCGACGAGCCGACCTCAGCGCTCGATCCAATTTCAACTGCACACATCGAAGAATTGATTAACGAACTCAAAGGCGACTACACGGTCGTCATCGTCACTCACAACATGCAACAAGCCGCGCGCATCGCCGACTACACAGCGTTCATGCATCTTGGTGAGCTGATCGAGTTCAACGAAACCAGCAAGATCTTCACCAACCCCGCACAGCCTCTCACCGAGCAGTACATCACCGGTCACTTCGGTTAGATATACCGTCATCCGTTTTAATGTTGTTTCTTCTGTTTTAGGGAATCGATGTATGTGGTTCGGAAATACTTGAGGCGAGCCCGTAAGGGATCGTCTTCGGGATATCCCATTGTTTCGAAGTTTCGCTCGAGGACCACGAGTGACATAAAAGAAGCGTGCGTCAGATCGAGGGCGTAAATCGTGTATCCCGGTTCGATGTTCTGCGAGACGTAATAGTTATCTTGTATCGCCGTGGGCTCAAGCGATCGTCGCTCGAGAATAACAGGTTGCAGTTTTTGGCACGCACCGTCTTCGCAGTAAGACATGATGGCTCGATCAGAAGTTGAACCATCTTTCATGTGAATCGAAGCCATTTCGAGTTTGAATGGAAGAGGTGGAATGCGTCCATCACCCTCGACAAGCTTCATCTCTCCCTTAAATCTTTTAATGAAATTATCAAACACGCCATCCAAATGCTTTCCTGGAGGCTCCATGTAAATGAAAGGTCCCGTCATCATTTTTATTTCGCTCAAACTTGGCAAGCGGAGAGGTTTTTCTGTCGCCAATCCCGTACGCATCAAGAGTGCTTGAAGCGCCCCGCGATCTTGATATCGGCCGTTCCGTATGCGCTCTCTCACTTTGTTTTTTTCAATGAGCCAAGCGAATTCGTGATACGTCAAGCGGCTCAAATCCATTTCCCATGTCAGTTGCGAATCTTGCGAGACGGGCTCTGTGATTCGAGCATGGATTGCGAGCTGTTCTTTAAAACCTCCATCATCGAGATCGAAGCTGACATTGAAAACCGGTGTAGCAACGTCACGCGCACCAGCTAGCATCGCTTGGATCGCGGCCTTGCGGTCCGCCTCGAGCTCGGGATCGACATGAAACATGAAAGCGCGAGCGGCGTCACCGCGAAGAACTGCTGAGAATGGTGACTGATCAGTGAGATTGAGTTCGCAAAGTGAGAGTGAATTCGGAAAGTTCTCAGTTGAATAAACACTAAACGTAAAAAGTAGAGTTTGAATGACGGTGACAGGGACAAAGGCTTTCATCTGACCAAATCCTTTTTGTTAACTTCGGATTGAGCAAATGATGTGCCACAAAGAGATATTCTGGGTGTGAAGCCCACGTTCAATCGTGCTTGAGTCTGTCGTCAGAATTAGCGGTAAGTCGGAAGTGGACCGGTGGTTTCGGGTACTTTTTCAGAGGCCGGCTTTTCTTCGGCGAAGAATTCTTGTGCGCCCGAAGCTTTAAGCCAAGTTCGTTCGGAGAATAAAAAGGCGAGTCCTATTAGCGGTAAAGCAAAAATGATCAGAAATCCTGCAAGGAGGATCCAAAGTTTGGAAGCCGGCTCTTGATTCGAGAGAAGCACGCCGGTCACGAATGTTCCGACCAAGCCCATGAGCATAAGTTGAATCAAGCAAAAGAATGCAATCGCAACCAGGACGCTTTTTCGAATCGCTTGCAAGGCTCGCAAGTAAACAATCAGGCCTTTTCGTCTCATGTGAGTCATGGCGAACTTGCCGCCCCACATACGAAATGCCCAAACTAAAAGGCGTCGTAACCAAGTCATCTAATCCCGCCGATTGCTAAAGCCAAAAATCCAACCCAGTACGAGGCCAACAAGTCCTGCGATCGCAAGTGTTGTCCAAGGGTTCTCTTGCACTTTTGCTTCAACTGATTTTCTTGTTTCTTTCACATGACCCGAAACGCGGTCGCCAATTTCATCGAGATGCGGTTTTAAATCTTCGATGGCTTTGCGCAAATCGGAATAATCTTTTCCTAAGATTTCTTTGAATTCTTGCGACTTATTTTGCGTGGCGCGCTCTAAACGCTCAATAGCTTCAGAAAGAGTCTTTGGCTCGTCATGATGATGATTGTTTGGCATTTCGATCCTCCATGGTCCAAGGCCAAATCCTTATCGGCTCAACAATTATGAAAACTAAAAATAAAGTCAACGGGTTGCCAACCCGACGTTGATCAGATAGCACGTTCGCATGGCACGCACTCTCGACCTTTACCAACTGATTAGCCAACCTGAGACCTATCGCGACGACGAATGGGAGCGTGCCTTCTTGCAATCGTTTATCGATGCACAAGTGGCGCTTGTTTCGGACGAAGCGCAAAAGGGTCCAGATGGTTTTCCGTATCTTTTTGTTAAGACTTCGGCCGAGGGCAAAGAGCCCGTCACGCGGGTGGTGCAGTGGCTTTCAGAGCGGGGAGTCGGCCTCGCGGTGAATCCGCACAAGATGATGCCGGATTATATTTTCACTTACGGCATGCTTTGGAATTATCGCGAAACCGGTCAGTTTATTGCGAACGCTCCGGCGTCACCTGCGGATCGTGTGTCTTATAAAGCTGATGAAAAATGGGTCTTCGGTGCACCGACAGAAAAATTTTTGCCGCCGTATGTGAAACGCGTGCTACGCGATTTTTTCACCGCTCAAAAAATTCCTGTACCAAAAATCTTAGTCGCCACATCGCCAGATTACACGCAAACCGATTTGCTGTTCTCACTCGAATCGATGGGCAGTCCTGCGGCGCACGATCATCAGCGACTTGCAGAGGTGATCTCGTGGTTCTTGCCGCTGCACTATTCGATTGTTTTAGCGAACGAAGAAGGTCTACCTAAGTTTATCGGGCTCTGAAGATAGTTCATCACTGTCGTTAATCTAATAGACACTAAAATGCGTCGCCGTCTCGGCAAGCGATATAGACGAGCTAATAAGCCGGATTTTGGCATCTAATCTGCAATTCTTTCTCGTACACACAATTTAATGGAAATGCCTGTGGCTGGCGGTGAGAAGAGCCTTTCGAAAGAAAGAAAGGCTCTGGTAGGTAGGTTGGTTGACGACGGGAGAGGTCGTCTTATTCCGCCTCAATCTCGCCTGGAGCGGGAAGCAAATCGACTAAGCAGTCGCGCCAGTACTCTGGAACATCTGCTGAGAAGGTGATGGCCAATTCGAATCGGCCTTTCCCTTTGTGTTCCGTGCGAACAATCGTTCCATCCAAATCCAAATTCATTTGCGGCAAGAACATCACCACTTGGTGACCAATCAATGAATCAAGTGACAAACTGTCGCGCAGATCTTTTGCGGCGAACTGCTTGCGATCTAGTGACAACAAGAAACCGGATGCCGAAGCATCGACGATAATTCCTGTGTGTGCGAGGATATTGTAACTCGAAAGTGAAGTGAGTTCTGATACCACGATTTCGTCGACGACTTTACGTTCGCGGACTCGACGATTTGCCTTTGCTGCTGTCATGTAAACATCTCCTATGACATAAGACTTCTCGGCGAGTACCGACCAAAGTTTGAGGAACTTATTTTTCAGTCTTAATTTGAGACACTGCCAAAGAGCGCAACAGACCACTGGGCGAATTCGAGCGCCACGCCTGTGTCACCACGGCATTCGAATGTGTAGCCCGCACCTTGGGGCTTCCACGCATGAATTCCAATGTCGGAAATAACGGCTGGTTGTTGTGCACCCAAGCCTTTAAAGACGGCTTCCTTGGCGCACCAATGCAGGGCTGCCGTCGGACCTTTTTCATCTTTCGGATTCCACATTCGCTCGAGAAAACGCCACTCCACGCGCGAAGACTCTTCGATATCAAAACCGACCGGATATTTTGAAAGCGCATAACCACCGAGTGTGCGGCAGTGAGAGATGCTGACAAAACCAGATGGCAACTCGGGTACGATATTGAGATCGAGCAACCGAGCCTCTTGAAAACGCTCATGCAAAGCCACTCGTAGTTTCGATCGATAGTCGGAAGAATTCGAAGCGTACTTCGGCGAAAGCTCCATCACGATTTTTGGAGCGAGTTTTTTGAGAGCCTGAATTAAGCCTTGAAAGTCGTCGGCCACGTAACGGCTTCTCCGCGAGTGATGGCCATCATACGCGAAAGCGACAGACGGGATTTCTCAATCTGTTCCGTCGACATGCGAATCTGTGGCTCGAGCGTTTCGAGAGCATTGGCGATTTTGTCGAGGGTGTTGAGTTTCATGTAGGGACATTCGTTACAAGCGCAAGAACCTTGCGCCGGAGCTTGAATGAGCTCTGCATCGGGACGAGCTTTTTGCATTTGGTGAAAGATACCAAATTCAGTCGCAACGATAAATTTCTTAGCTGGATTGTTTTTCACTTCATCGAGTAAGCGAGATGTTGAACCAATCACGTTGGCGTATTTCAGAACCGCTTCGTCGCATTCAGGATGAGCGAGCACGGGCGCGCCAGGATTTTGCTCTTTCAGCTCAAACAGTTTTCGCGATGAAAATAAAATGTGCACTTCACAAGCACCGGGCCAAAGAGTCATTTCGCGATTTAATTTTTTACTGAGCCAGCGCCCGAGGTTTTTATCGGGACCAAAAAGAATTGGTCGATCTTTCGGAATCGCATTAATAATTTTCTCGGCATTGCTCGAAGTACAGATGACGTCCGAGAGCGCTTTTACTTCTGCGCTTGAGTTGATGTAGGTTACGCAAATCGCATCCGGGTGTGCTTCACGCCAAGCGCGCCACTTGTCATGCGGTGAGTGTTGCACGAGCGAGCAACCCGCATCCATATCGGGCACGAGCACGGTTTTGGTCGGCGAGAGAATCTTCACGCTCTCACCCATAAACACAACGCCGGCGAGCAAGATCACATCGTGCTCGGCCTTTTCACCCATTTGTGCCAGATAAAGCGAATCGCCGACGCCATCGGCGATATCCTGAATTTCACCCTCTTCGTAGAAGTGAGAGAGGATGAGTGCGTTCTTTTCTTGTTTAAGCTTAAGAATCCGTTCCCTTGCCGTCATACAAGACCCCGCCTTTAACGAGGCCATATAAGCACAGTTTGGGTGCTAGGGACAAGTTATTGAGAAGCGGTTGCGTAGTGGCTGGTGTTGAAGCCGTTACCGTTCATGTCGCCGACGCGCGCCTTCGTGTCGTTGATGGCTGACAAGATCTGGCCCGATGTGAAGTTAATGCTGGATGAGCCAATCATTGCGATTTTACCCTCTTTGGCAGGACATGAGCCGCCGCCCGACGCCTGCGCGCCAGTCGATGTCGTGTTGGTTTCGATGAAATCCCCAACCTGACCGTTTGGACCATAAGTTTGGATATCGCAGTCATTTTTTCGGTTTGGATCTTTGTATTGTACGAGACGAACATAATGACTTTTGTCGACGGAACCATCTTGTTTCACGTTATAAAGAAAGAGTGTCGTGTTACCGCTTTCATCTTTGCCGTAGCCAAGTCTCGCACTCGTCTGCAAATTTTGTTGCGAGCTCTGTTGCTGACTTGTTCTGCTTGTGAACGAACTAGAAACTGAAATGACGTGATCAGAATCGCTGTCCATTTGTTTGGTCAACTTATCGCCACATTCGGTAAACGGCTGTGAACCACTCGATTTAGTCGTTTTGCAAGGTTGGCCATCTTTAAAATAAATAGTGGTTTCATCACCATCCGCGGCAGTGCCATCGCCCAATCGAATGTTGCAACTTTGCCCAGCCGTCGGAAGCGCCGAAATCTTCATGTCGTTGAGCTTTTGCATTCCGTCGGTTTGGCTAAAATCCATCGGGCAGCTGGCTTGTGCCCAGGCTGAACCAGAAACGATGAATAAGAGGCCGAGTAACGAGGTTTTCATACCCTTAAGCAAAGCAAGCCACAGGCCGGCCCGGCTCGAATTAACCGCTCCTCAAATAGTCACAACTCGACAGTCTGTTCACAGGTTTTACACTCGTCTCAAATTGAGACGGGAGGTCCGGATGGATTCTCTAAAAGGTGGGGACCACCCTTTAGAGATCGCCGCCTTTTAGGACGTTGATGATGGCTTTGGAGACGGTGCGCAGGCTTTCGAAAACGCCTTTGCCTTCGAAAGCGGTGCTTTCGAAATCGAGAGAATTGTATTTATTCAAATTGGTGCGGAGATCTGCAACTGGCAACGCATTTGGAAGATCGCGTTTGTTGTACTGGATCACCATCGGGATGTCGTGAATGTCGTAGCCCTGCTGATCGAGGTTCTTTTTCAAGTTTTCCATCGATTGCATGTTTTCTTCCATGCGCTCGGCTTGCGAGTCGGCAACGAAGATCACGCCGTCGAGACCTTTAAGGATCAATTTGCGAGAGGCATCGTAAACCACTTGGCCAGGAACCGTGTACAAGTGAAACCGCGTTTTGAAACCGCGGATGTCGCCAACGTTCAATGGCAAGAAATCAAAAAACAGCGTGCGTTCAACGTCGCCCGGCAAAGAAAACAATTCTGATTTATCTGGAGTTACAGTTTTTTGATAAACCCATTGCAAGTTCGTCGTCTTGCCGCCCAAAGATGGACCGTAGTAGACGATTTTGCAGTGAATCTCTTTAGCGTTGTAATTGATAAACGACATTAAACCTGAACCCTATTCTCAATCGCACGGCCGAGCGTTCTGAAATCGATGTAGTCAATGTCTCCACCGATCGGGACGCCATGGGCGATGCGAGAAGCCCTAATCCCTTTATCTTTTAAAATTTTAGCCAGATAAAGTACCGTTGTGTCACCCTCCAAGTCGGCATCTAGTGCTAAAATTACTTCTTTGATGCCATTTGGGTTCTCAGTTGAGGGATCCAAACGTTCTAAAAGGGCCTGAATCTTTAAATCTTCTGGACCAATGCCTTCCAATGGTGCAATCGCGCCATGCAAAACATGGTAACGACCTCTGAACACACCAGACGTTTCGATTCGCTCAATGTCGATTGGGTCTTCAACTACACAAAGCGTTTCACGCGAGCGATTGGGATCCGCACAGTAATGACAAGCTTCTTCCTCTTCGGTGAAAGAGTAGCAAACTGGGCATTCGTGGATTTTTTCTTTCACATTTTTTAAAGCGTCTCGCAGCGACTGCACGAAATCATTCGGCGAACGCAAGATGTGATAAGCCAAACGCTGGGCCGTTTTCGGACCAACACCAGGCAAACGGCTCAGCTCATGCACAAGGCTGTTGAGAGAAGGAATCTTCATCAACTGAATTAAAACATTCCAGGCATCGAAAATCCACCGGTGATCTTAGACATTTCCTGATCCGAGGTGGTTTTAGCGATTTTGAGCGCTTCATTAACAGCAGTCACAACCAAATCCTGAAGCATTTCGGCATCACCGCTGTCGATCACGTCTTTTGTGATCAGCATGGACTTAACTTTGCCGTCACCTGTGACAACCGCTTTTACAGCGCCGCCACCTGAGGTTGCATCAAATTCACGTGTCGCCAATTCTTCTTGCGCTTTCTTCATACGCGCTTGCATTTGATTGGCTTGTCTCATCAAGGCTTGCATGCCCCCGCCGCCCATACCTTTCATGTGCTCTCCCTCTGGATATTGGTCGCTCGCTTGGGCGAGCTCCCTTAATTACTCAGTTCTGAAATCGATTTTATCTCTGTCTTAAAAACTTGGTTCACCGATTGCGTGAGTGGATGATTTTGTACTGACTCGCGAATCGCCGCATCTTTGTCGGCTTCCGCTTTTTGGTGCATCGCTTTTGGAGTGGGTGCAGCCGATGCATCCGTGTCACCTAAGTGAATTTCAATGCGATACGGTTTGCCCCAGTAAGTCTGGATGTAATTGCTCACGCGTTTTTTGAAATCCGGCTGATTCAATTTATCGAATAAAAATTTGAGCTTTCCTGGAATCGCGACGCGAATCACATCATCTTTGATGTCGGTGACGTAAACGTTCTCGAGCTGCGCACCAATCATGCCGTTGACCGATTTGATTTTCTCAACGAGCTGCTTCCACTTGTCGGATGTTGCTCCAGCCACTGGGGTGGCTGCAGATGTCGGCGCCGCTACTTGTTGCGCTGGAGCCGCATTCGCCGAGACCTGAGGTGCACTGTTTGCGATCGGTGCCGCGCGAGGAACTGGAGGGGCGGCTTTCACTGGCGCTGTAGGAGCCGCCTGCGCTGGGCGCGGAGCTACCGCTTGCCCTTGACCGAGTTGACTCAAAGATTCAATGCGAGGCGCTTCGCTCATGCGAAGGAGAACCATTTCCAAAACCAATTTCGGATCATTGGCGCGAGCGAGATCTTGCGCACCTTTAAGAGCCATATCGAACAAGAAATGCAAATCCTCAGCGCTCAAGTGAGTTGAGAGTTGCTTCAGCTGTTCTTTTTCTGAATCCGGCAAATCGACAAGCTCAGATTGGTTGGGTGCGATTTTCAAAAGCAAAGTGTGACGAATTTCTTCGAGCAAATCCTGCAAAAAGATTTTGGGATCAAGGCTGATGTGAAACAGATTGCGAATCTGTTCGACCACACCGCTGGTGTTACGGGCGAGCAACGCGGCCCAAGTCGAAATCAAAAGATTGCGATTGGTGAGACCCAAGATGTCAGTTGTTTTCTCTAAAGTGAGATCGCCGCTGCAGAAGTTGATCACCTGCTCAAGCAAGCTTTGCGAGTCGCGCATCGAACCGTCACCCTGACGAGCAATGGCCCCCAATGCTTCAGGCTGAAATTTCAAACCGTCAGCTTGGCAAATGGTCTCAAGGTGTTTTGCGATTAATGAAGTCGGGATACGGCGGAAATCAAAACGCTGACAGCGCGACAAAATCGTATTCGGAATTTTGTGCACTTCAGTTGTCGCCATCACGAAGAAGACGTGCTCAGGGGGTTCTTCCAAAGTTTTTAACAAGGCGTTGAACGCGCTCGTCGAAAGCATGTGCACTTCGTCGATAATGTAGAGCTTGTATTTGCCAGACGATGGCATGTAGCCGACGGTGTCGCGAAGTTCACGAATCGCATCGACGCCGTTGTTGCTCGCTCCATCGATTTCAATCACGTTTAACGAATGACCAGAAGCAATCTCTTCGCACTCAGAACATTTGTTACAAGGAACAAACTCAACGGCGTTCGGGCAACGAATCGCTTTTGCGAGAATTCGAGCGGTGGAAGTTTTACCGGTTCCGCGGGGGCCTGTAAAAAGAAGAGCGTGCGGCAATCGATTCGAACGAAGCGAATTAAGCAAAGTCTGGCGAATGTGGTCCTGACCCACCAAACCCTGGAATTCCTGAGGCCGATAACGGCGTGCAATCACTTCGTAAGACAATTTATCCCTCGACGGGAATCCCCGAATACCGGTTAACCGGTATTCTCGGATTCCGGAATGTTAAGAGTGGCTAGGCACCCCATATCACATAAGAACCAAGTTACCGTTGCTTCCTTCCGGACCTGGCGGGATTGGCCTGACTCGCTATCGTATGGGACCTAGCCATAGTTGGTCACCCTTCATCAGAAGGGCTTCCGTGCCAGGGAGAATAGTGGCGAAAGACGAAATTGGAAAGCCTATTTGCCGCAACGCTGCGTGTGGTTAAGGTGAGGGAAAATTACAAACCGCTGACTTCGACAGACGGTGCGCTCATCGGCTCAACGGTGAGACCTTGATTGCGCAAAAGTTGCACGAGTCCTTCGGGACCAATGAGGTGCATAAAACCAACGGCAATGAATGTGGGCTGCGATCTGACCAATTGCACAATCTCGGGAACCCAAATGCGGTTGCGATACGCAGTTCCTGGGTCATCGTCGGCCGGGCGAGAAGGGAAGCTGGCTAAATCTTGTAACGACAGATTTCGATAGCCTCTAAAGAGATTCTCAATTTCACGATCGGCATCCGCTAATTTTGCCGAATTGTGCAAGAGCTCACGAATGGTGCAAGAGTCTTTGTAACCACGATCAGCTGCGTATTTGTCGGCCGCATTCCGAATTTCATCTGTTTCTAGTTCGAACAAAGTTTTCTTGGCGGCCGCCGTTCTTTCTTCCAGATCGCCATCGATCGAATCGTATCGATCATGAGCAAAAAGCTGTTTTCTTGTCGCGACAATCGAGCAGTCGTTGTCTCCGATGGA
>Ga0105239_10001653_pt1 | contig 29385 bp, 33 predicted proteins | sample KBSC44metaG_FD_92761 | JGI IMG/M metagenome (GOLD analysis project Ga0105239, IMG submission 92761) | Corn rhizosphere microbial communities from Kellogg Biological Station, Michigan, USA - KBS C4-4 metaG | ecosystem: Host-associated > Plants > Roots > Rhizosphere > Soil | place: Michigan, USA...
ACCGGCGAGTTCGATGTCCACGTGCATCTGCACGCCGACGTGCATACGACGGTCAAGGTCACGGTCACCGGCGACGAATAAGCCGGCGATTCAACGCACGAGCAAAAGAGGCGCCCTTGCGGCCTAGGCGTTCAGTTAATCTGTTGAACGCAAGCCGAAACACCGGTACAACCCCTCAGTTCAGCGGACTGAGGGGTTTTTCTTATGTCACGACGTCAAAAATGGCGCGGCCGAAGGGTGCCGCCGCCCGCAGGTGATCTGCAGCTCAACCGGTGCCGCAGCATCCACTGTGAGAACTTCGGGGTTCTGCCGAACGCCGAAGCGTCGCTCTACGCAAAGAATGTAGACGCCTACATGAGGATGGGTACTTCGCGCGCTGATAACGGTCCGGCGTTGCCGGCATTATTGTGTCAACGGTGCCAGGTATCGGTCACCATGTTGAGCAATCTCGCCATCGCTGAAGAGCGCGATCGCCTTCTCGCTTTGTCTCGACCGACTCCAGCCGGAGCCTGCAAGACCGAAGGATGCCCCAACGTACAACACGATGTGGCCCACTATCCAGAAATCTACCAGCGGTTTGGAGCGACACCGTCGGGCTCACTCCGTTACCGATGCCGCGCCTGCAGCCGCACTTTCTCAACGCCTGTCGATGGAACTCATCGACTTCGTCGCCCCGAAAAAACCCTCGAGATTTTCAAAGCGCTCATCAACAAGGTGCCCATGCGACGCCTGTGCGAATTAGCTGATGTCCGCGCGGAAACGCTCTATCAAAGGATTGGTCTTATATACGACCGCTGTCGCGAGTTCGGTGCCGCTCACGAGACGAAATTGCTCGCCGGAGGCCTCATTCGCGAGCGGATGCATCTGGCCACGGACCGACAGGAGCTGTACCTGAACTCCGGTACGTCGCAGGACTCACGGTCGACCTTGCTCTTGTCTTGCGCCAGCGCGGAAGGCAGTACGGGTTACGTCGTCGCCCAGCATGTGAATTTTGATCCGGACGCTGACCCATTCCTTCTCGAACTGAATGCTCGGGAAGCGGGCGACCCGGAAGCGCCAGCACCTTTTCGGCGCTATGCGCGGCTATGGCTGCCCTATCAGCGGTTCAACAAGGCTGAGGCAAAATACGAGGAGGACACTGCAACTGGAACAGAATTCCGCCCAACCACGCGCGGCACGCAGGTGCACGACACGATCGCCATGGCCGCTCATTTCCAGGTGCTGGAGCAAATGACGCGCGGCGCCAACTATGTCCAGCTCTCGATGGACCGGGAGCCCGGCATTGAGCGATTGGCGATTCTGACTTTTCTGGAACGCGTGCGAACGGGCACGTGCGATGCGTACTTCGTTCGGATCGCCAAAGAAACTTCCCTTGCGCAAAAGCGACTGGCCTTGTCCGAAGCCGAAGCGGTGCTACGCGAAGCCAAGGCCGCTCATTCTGACGTCGCTGAGGCTAAATTACTCTTTCGGTTGATTGAGGAACGCTACGAGCGCGCCATTCTCGCCCGACCGCAAGCTCGCGATCGCTGGGTATCGCACCCGTATCCGACCATGTCCGAACCACAGCGCGACCTGTTGTGTCTCACCGACGATGGCCGGCGACCGCGGCATCAGATTGTCGCGGGATTTGCGCGCGCGAGTCTGCGCAGTATCGATCGGTATTTCATGCAGGTGCGCCGTAAGATTCATGTCTTGGAGCGTCCGATCAGCTCCTCCAGCGCCGCAAATCGGAAATGGTACGGCTACAGCGCGTACAGTCCATTGGTCGTCATGCGACTGCTAGAGATCTTCCGTATCGTCTACAACTATCACCTCGTGGGTCAGCAGACGACCACGCCGGCGCAGCGCCTCGGCCTCGCGAACGAGCCTATTTCCTTGGCGAAGCTCGTTGGTATGTCGGACTGATCAACTCTTGGCCGACAAAAACCACTGACGAACATCGGCTTCGTTGGCCAGCAAGATTCGGGGCTTCACGCCCGGAGCAGCCTTGCGATCCAAGTCGTATTGCTGTGCGAAATAACCCACCAGACAGCGCCGTAGCGTGACGTCCCACGCGAGACCACCCGCTCCCTCTGTCATCCCAAAGTCCCTTGCGACCAATCGTCGTTGATGGGCATTGAGGTCTGGATGCGGGACCACGCGCAATCGCACGGTCGTCCGCCAGTCGGCGTCCTGTTCGACGCGCACGGGGCAAGGAGCACTAACGGCCTGCGGAGATTCCATTCTCTGCAGAGCGAAGTTGCGAAAGGCCTGACGCTCGCCATCGTAGGCCCGGGCATGCCAGCGCACGCCAGTGTGTACCAACGCGTGGGGCCAGAGGCGTCGCTTTCCCGGCTCGGCAGCTCGCGTGGAGTGGTAGAGCACATCGGCCGCCGTTTTGCTCGTGATGGCACGAACGATTGTCCGGAGCACCGTCTGGTGAATGCCGTGCGGAGGAGATGGGATGGCGTAGGTGGGTACGGCTTCCCAGCCGCCGAGCAGCGGTACGACAACGGCGGAGTCGCTCTGTGCATGAGCCAGCTGCAACGCAAGGTACTCGCCCGGGTCGCGTGAGGCGAAGCGCGGCTTGAATTTCGGCGTGGGGACGTACAGGCGTCGATGGTGATCGAAGGTGATGTTGTCCGGAAAGGCGGCCTCGTAGCGGCGCAGATCCTTCGTAACGTGGTTCAGCGAGACGTTGAAGACCTGGCTCACCCGTTGGCGCCGGATCGCGCCTTCCCAAAGCAGCGAGGACTCGATGAAGCAAAAGCGTTCACGCTGTGCGTGCGCGAGATCCAGGTCTTGGGCGGTGGCGGCCATGTAATCAATATAATTGGATCAATTGTATTGCGCAATACAATCATTTCGCGTATGTTGCAGTAGCGGTGCCATGGGGGCACCATCCGCATGGCGGGATTGAACCGGCAATGACGATGCAAGATCCCCTCGATCGGTGGTTGAACGCCTTGGGTTACGACCCGGCGTCGCCGTCGCTGCATCGTCCGAGCGGCACGTTGGTGTCGCGTCACGCCTACGCTCCGGAATTACACGATCTGCTCTACTCAAGGGGTGAGATTCGGGCAGAGGCGGTCTTCGATGTGGAAGGTGTGCCGACGGTGTCGTTCTTTCTGGACGACGGCTCCCTGCTTGAGGATCCAGTGCGGCTGTCAGCGCTGCGGCAACGCATCTGGAACCAAGGTCTGGTTTCGGTTCTGCTGGTGATCACGCCGCAGGCGGTGGTGCCCGTGCCGGTGACCCCCAAGCTCTCTCCCGGGGAGCCACTGACCTTGAAGCAAGCCCGCATCGACGGTCCTCTCTCGCGCTCCGACGTCCAGTCCGGGGATCTGCGCAACCGCTACCCGGAGTGGTTCCGGTTGGAAGACCGGGTGGATCGCAAGCTGCTGGCGAATCTGCGATGGCTGATCCAGCAACTGAGCACGTCCGATGCCAACCAGAGCGCTCTTTCGCGCGCAGATGCGCAGTATCTGGTCGGCCAGACCCTGTTTGTCTCTTACCTGGAACATCGCCGCATCGTCACCGATATCTATCGCACCGACCGAGGGGTGGGTTCGTTCAAGGAGTTGGTAGCGAGTCACGACCGCAAGGGCCTGGACCAGTTGCTATCCCGGCTCAAGATCGATTTCAACGGCGACTTCCTCCAGCGCGAAGGCGGGGCCGGTTCTCTTTGGCGGACGCTTCCGGATGCGAGTCTGGCGCTGATCCACGACTTCCTCGGTGCGACGGATCTTGAACGCGCACAGCCCAGTTTCTTCCCTTACAACTTTCGCTACATTCCTGTCGAGCTGCTCTCTGGCATCTACGAATCATTCCTGGGACGGGAATCGAAAAAGAAGCTGGCCGCGTACTACACCCCGCGTCATCTGGCGAATTTGGTCGTCACACAAGCTCTCGAGGACTCGCCGGATCTGCTGGCGGAGCGCATTTTTGACGGAGCGTGCGGTTCCGGAATTCTGCTCACGACGGCCTTCCGTCGCATGTTGGGCGAAGCGGAGGCGCGGCGGGGCGGCAAGCAACTGAGGCTGACCGAGCGCATTGAGCTGCTGGAACAGCACATCTTCGGCAGTGATCTGAGCGACGCTGCCATTCGCGTCACGGCGTTCAGTCTCTACCTGTCCTTGCTGGAACGTCTGGAACCGGCCGACATTGCGGCGCTGTGCGAGGACGAGCACGTCAAGCTGCCGACATTGCGCGGTCGCAATCTTTTCAGTGGACCTGAAAAAGGCGACTTCTTCTCGTCGGACAATCCACACCTGAAGCGTCACGACTACACGCTTTGCCTATCCAATCCGCCATGGATGGAGCCGAAGGTGGACGAACAGTCTTCTGCCGATACGTGGGCGGAAGAGCATGCGGTGCCTCGAGCCCTACGGCAGATGGCAGCAGACTTCGCGTGGCGTGCCGAGGACTATCTGACCCCGGATGGTCGCCTGTGCCTCATCCTGCCCATGAGCCTGCTGCTGAAATCGACCAGCCAGGACTTTCTGGGGAAATGGCTCACCCGAGTCATCTGGCGCCGCGTCATTAACTTTGGTGATCTGAAGGAGCTGCTCTTTGACGATGGGCGTTTCTCATGCGTCGTGCTCGTCGCCGAACGGCGCCCGCCGCAGAAGCCGGAAGATCGATGGTCCATTCCGCCCACAGAGTGCTTCGAGTACTGGGTGCCCAAAGCCGATATCGGCCTTGCGTTCGGACGGTTGACCTTGCATGGGGTGGATCGGCATCGCGTACAAACGCAAGCGATCGCGAACGGGAACCGGGAGTTGGTCACTCGGATGTGGGGCGACGAATTTGATCTCTCGCTGTGGGCGCAACTGCGCTTGCGCGGCACGTTCGGTGATCTCTTCCGGGGGCGCCACAAGCGATGGCGTCACCGCAAGGGATTCCACCGTACCGACAACGCAGTGAAACAGAAGGATTGGGCAACCACCGAAGCTCTTTGGGATCGCGCCTTTATCCGACCCAAAGACCTCTACGATTGTCCGGTGGTTCTGTCGTCCGAGTTGGCGACTTTTCCCCGCGATGAGATCGAGCAGATACCCCGTCCGGTCGATGACTTGATGGAGGTGTTCGAAGGACCGCGCATTCTGTTCCCGGATGGACCGGCCCCCGACCGAAGCATCCGCGCCGCCTTTGCGACAGGCCCTGCATCATTCATGAGCAGCGTCGGCGTCATCGCGGGGCCCGCTGAAGATGAAGATTTGCTGCGCTTTGCGACGATCTATCTGCGCTCGGATCTGGTGCGGTATTTCATGGTCACGCAGCTCTACCAGCTCCTGAGCGATCGCGACCGCGTCTCGCTGCGGGATGTAGACGCTTTCCCATTCTATCTGCCAGATCGGCACCCGAATCCGTCCGAGGCATGGGAGATCGTGCGAGCAATTGCGGGGATTACACGCAACATCGAGCAAGTACCTCAGCTGTTGCGCACGCACTTTTGGGAAACAAGGCGCCCCGAGATGGAAGCGCTGCTGGAACGCTATTTCGGGTTGGACGATCACGCTCAATCCATCGTGCAAGAAACCGTCGAAGTGCTGCTGCCCGCCACGCGACCTTATGGGCTGTCGAAAGTATTCGAGTTGGCTCAACGGCGCGCGACGCCTGACCAGATCGAGGGCTACGCACAGACGCTTCGCGACGAACTGGCGGCGTGGCGAGATGCTTCCCATGGCACAGGCGAGTTCGAAGTCGATGTGTTGATGACGTCGTCGTCGCGGGCGGGGCCTTTCGGCATTGTGCGCGTCACTCTGCACGCCAAGAAGGTCAAGGCACCGAAAGTCACCCAGGAGGATCGCGCGGTGAACGCTGTGCTGGATGGCTTGCATGACGCGGGGCTTTTGCCATTGGATACGCGCGAGTCGATGTATTTCATCCCCGATACCGTCATCGTGTCGGACCAGTCGGTATATCTGATCAAGCCACAGCAACAACGGTTATGGTTGCGCCGGCAGGCACGCCGGGATGCTGAGCGCATCGTCGAAGCCACTACGGGCAATGCAGGACAGAGAAAGGCCGCTGCATGACCGACCGGATCACGTGGCAGGACGCCTTCCGCAAGGGGAAAGCCCCTGCCGTGGTCCGTGCATTGTGCGAAGCATGGGAAGAATTGATCGCGACTAGTTCCGATACCTTTCACGCCGGAGCCAAAGAGCCGGATTTGACTGTTCTGCTAGGTGAGCATCTGCGCGCCATAAAAGCTCGTACACGTCTCACAGGAATGTGGAGCTACGAGCAACGTATGGGTACGTTGAAACGAGTATCGGTTAAGGGCTTGAGAGTGACAGAGCCCAAACGCACGGACATCCACTACTTTTCGGATAAGGACGAAATCGATCTCGTATTCGAGTTCAAGAAACTCGACCATACCCCCTCACGCCGTAACAACTACACGGGATCGGAGGGCATGGATCGTTTCGTGACCGGGCAGTACAGCCTGGGCCACCCGGCGGCAATGATGGTGGGAATTTTGCTCGAGCATCATGACGATTGTGTCCCGCCCCTGATGCGTTGGCTCAACGGTGCCGATGCGAAACTGCAACTGCATATGGAAACGGTCAACGGCCAGCAGACGCGCTCGCCCTCCGCCATCTTTCCCGACCACTCCCCATTTGATACCGAGCACATGCGACCTCCTGGCAAGGGGCCTGCGCACCACACGATCTTGATCTCACACCTATTCCTCGGGTTTCCCAATCCGCCTCGCGCCATCGTTAGGCGACAACGCCGCCAATCTTTGATCGCTGCTCTGGAAGACACGACTGACGCTGCAGCTGAAGAATGATCCGAGGCGTTCACTTAATGCGTTGAAATGCTACGACGCCCTAAGAGGGCATTTTTTATGCGCCCGGTATTCGGAGCGCAACGTTGCGGGCAGCAAGGGCCAGCCCTAAGACTCGCCCTTTTTTCTTAGCGACTCTCCTCTGCAACCCTCGGCAGCGCTTTCGAACGCCACAGACCTCACAAAGTGGGGTACATTTGATATGCCATGCTCGTGCCATGCTCGGCAAGTCCCCGTCGCGGACGGCTCGAATGGCACCGCACACGGGGTATGCGTCCATGGATGAACTCGGGTTCGACTTCACAGAGGCTGTTGCTTGGTTTCCGCATGATCAGGAACACCCCTACGTTCTTGTTCGGATTAGCGCGCAGAACGTTGCTGAGCTTTCGGCAGCAATGGGCGTTCCGTTGCGACGTTGCTATATCACCGACGCGGCGCTGGAACAGGCGATAGCGCAGCGTGGCCTGACGCGGGAAGAGATCGTGCGCGCTGTACTCCCTGACGCGGGCGCGGTCATGTCCGGTGACTTTGGCGAAGTGCTGACGTACTTCTACCAGGCTGCCAGAGAGCTCCCAGCCAATGCCATCGGTCCGAAGAAGTGGCGACTCAAACAGGATCGCACGAAGCCTGCGCCGAAGTCCGACGTCATCCACTTCGTCATGCCTGATCGGCCTCATGCCAGCGCGGCAGATTCTGTGCTGTGTTCCGAGGTCAAAGCCAAGGCGACCGCAGGCACTTTCACACCGATTGCTAAGGCAATCGCCGATTGCAAACTGGATCGGACCAGCCGTTTGGCTAGCACCTTGGTTTGGTTGCGCGAGCGGGCCATGACCACGGACTTAGGAGACGTTGATATCCCTCTACTGGATCGCTTCATCGATGCTGTGAATAGTCCTCCTGCGGCCAAGCGCTTTCGGGCGGTCGCGGTCATCTGCAATGCATTGCTGGATAACGAGCTGGTCGCGGCACCGACCGACGCTGACCCAGAGTTCACACTGGTCATCATCGGCGTGCCCAACCTGCACGCGACCTACAGCGCTGTGTACGCCGCAGCTGTAGCATCGGTCTGACGTGCGCGCTTCACTACAGCAATGGATAAACGATGCCGATACCGCCCGGCACTTACGTCATTTTCAGTTTGCGCAAATCCCGATCGAGCTGGCCCGCATCGGCAATCGATTGGACGACTACTACATTTCCCTTGTAGGCGAGCTGTTCAACAACCTGCGCGCGCAGGAAGTCCCCACTTCGGATTGGGCGCAACTCGGGAACGCCTTTCTTCAATTCTCGGTGGAAACGAATGAAGCACAACTGCGTGACCGCGGCATCTCGAAAGAAGATGCCGCGTTGTTCGCGGCGGCCGCTTTCTACTTTGGTGGCTTTCCGGCCTCGGCATATCTCGCGATGCGGCCGTCTAGGCGACCGGCTGACCCTGCTGGACTGCGCGCAGCTTGCTTCGATTTCCTGGTACGGCCGGCAGTGCTGCAATCTGACTTAGCGCGGGCGCTGCAGGACGCGCTTAAGGGAGGTGACATCGCCCAGGTTGCGGCGCAACTCGAAACGTCGCGGACCAGGGTACAAGACGCGCTGGAGGAAGGTCCGGAGGCATGGATTGTGGCGAAGTTGATCAGTCGCCTCCTCGAGCGCTTCAGCCAAACCAATCTGCGTGCAGTGCTCCCCCAAGGTGAGCTTGCATTCTGGACGCCGTTGGTTCGGTCCCTCGTGGATCGTCAACCATCGACATGGGAGTTCTTCCCTTCCCAGATTCAAGCAATCCAGGGAGGTCTGTTAGCCAACACCGACAGTTACGCCATGCAGATGCCGACCGGTGCGGGCAAAACTACGCTCTGCGAAACACTGCTGTACTGGCATTTATCGGTTCATACGCAAGATGCTGCACTACTGCTCGTCCCATTCCGCTCCTTGGCATCGGAGCTACGCGGTACCCTGGTTCGAAGGCTCAATGCTATGGGTTTGCCGGCCCGCTGCGCTTACGGCGGCACCGTACCTACTGGCGACGAGATCCACGGCCTGGATCAGATCCGGGCCATCGTGGCGACTCCGGAAGCGCTCTCGGGAATTCTCAGCGCCGATGCAACCTTTTCGCAGCGCATCTCGCTAGTTATTTGCGACGAAGGCCATTTGCTGGACAGTGGCGGACGTGGCATCGGACTGGAATTGCTGCTGGCACGCATGAAATCTCGACCCGAACACCCACCTCGATTCGTGTTCGTGTCGGCCATCGTTCCCAACGTTGAGGAAATTAATGCGTGGCTCGGAGGTACGGACAACACAGTCATCAGGAGCACGTATCGGCCTGCAACAGCTGAGTTCGCCGTCTTGCGTCCGGTGGGTGCCGGCGCGAGCATGGCCATCAGCTTGGACATGCACCCGCACGAGACGGTGGAGCGGCGATTCACCATCGATGGCTTTCTGAATCGCGATGCTTTTCGCTCCGCGAATCCCGCGACCGGACGCGCGAACACGTACGCGTTTGCGTCTATCAAGACCCACGCCGTGGCGGCCGCAAGGAAGGTGCTACCTATGGGCACGACTGCCATCTTTGCCGCCAACAAGCGCGGCAATCAGGGCGCCGTGGGCCTTGCCGAAGAACTCGTTAATCAGTTGGCTCGTCCGTTGCCGTTACCCGAGCCGCTTGCTTATGCGCGACAAGACAATTTGCAGCGTTGCATGACCTATCTGGAAGCTGAGTACGGCGGCGCATGGATTGGCACTCAGTCGGTACGCCACGGTGCGGTTCTCCACCACGGCGACATTCCTCAGGAAACGCGAGAGGTGTTGGAAAGCCTCATTCGGGACGGGGACGTGCATATGGTCATCTGCACCAGCACGCTTGCCGAGGGTGTCAACCTCCCCATTCGAAGCCTGATTCTTTACTCCGTGCAACGCCGCGACAAGACCGGCCAAGCGGAAGCGATGCTTGCACGCGACATCAAGAACCTGGTCGGTCGCGCAGGACGCGCAGGCGCCAACACCAAGGGGCTCGTCATCTGCGCGAACCCAGATCAATGGCCTTTGGTTCAGCCTGTCGCCACGCAGGGCGCGGGCGAACCGGTGCGAGGCTCGCTGCGGAAGCTGATCCAGGATCTGAGTGGCTTTCTTACACAGCGCGGAATCGCGCTGAGCAATGAGTTGTTGGAGTCGAACGCCATCATTCACCCTGTGATCGATGGAATCGATTCAACGCTCATTGACCTGATTTCCGAGGAGGTGGGCGAAGAAGTTTTCGTGGCGCATGCTCGACAGCTGGCCGAGCAAACTTTCGCCGCTCGACAACTGCAGCCGGTACAGGCTGACCTGTTGCGGAGTGTCTTCGAATTGCGCGCGCGGCGCCTCATTGCACTACGGCTTACCGGACAGCTTGCGTGGATTCGCGACACGGGCGCCAAAGTTCGGCTTCTGGAGTCGGTCGAGCGGGACCTGTTGCCGTCGCGCGAACGCTGGCAGGATCCGGTCGATCCGCTGGATGATGGACTGCGCACCGTCATTTTGGAGTGGGCATGGACGCATCGCGAGCTTCGGAACAATATCGTGCAGACCTTTCGTCCCGTGGGGGACGACCCGGAATTCTCGAAGGCTGCTTTCTTCGAGATTGTCCGGCTCTGGACGGCTGGAGCCTTGTTCGTGGACATGGCGCAGCAGCTGCAGTTGGACATGGACGATCTCCTGGCCACGCACACCAGGGCAATTACGTTTACGCTCCAAAACCTCGTCGAACAGGGTCTTAGCTTGCTTGCACGTCGCTTGCAGGCCGATGGCATCCAGATCGCTGCCGGCGTCACCAACTTCACCGAACAGCTTCGTTTTGGCGCACCCAACCTGGCTGCACGAATGCTGGCGTCGACGGGCGTCCGTCATCGCAAGGCCTATGTCACACTGGGCACCGCCATCACCGAGCAAGGACCTGCAGTACTGGATTTCACCACGATCAAGAACTTAGCGTTCGAGGGGTTGCGCCAGAATGCCGTCGGTTGGCGCGAGCACTTAGGTGAACTGGTCTATGCCAATACTTTGAAGGATCTTTCGTAGGCCGATCATGTCCGGCTCGATGGTCGAACTAGAACTCTTCGTCGCGCCGAATAAAGTCCCGCGCATACCGCTGCCAGTGTTTCACTTCGATCATTGCCTGATATTTGCAGAAAAGCTGCGGGTGTCGTTGATGCCAATCGACGAGACGCCAGTGCTGCGGCAGAAAGGTGGAACGATTCACCATGAATCGACCCACGACTCGACGGTCATTAGTTTCGCTGAGCACCTCCAGCCCACACAGTCTTCGATTCGGCGATGCGCTTCTTTGTTTTTGTCCACGACGATCACGTGTGCACGACCTGTGGCGCGCGATCGGTTCCCATTCTTTCGAATTATTCCATCCTCTTGATTGTGGAATCCGCAACGTAGCGTAAAGCGCGCATGGAAGTCAGCTGGCGCAAGTGAGAACCCAATGAATCTCACCTCAGTAGCAACGCTGAGTACAGCAACTACCTCTCTCCAAAGCGACTTGAATACTTCTCTGTCAAATTGTTTCGCGTATACGGGCGGAACGATGAGCGGCGAGTACTCGCGCCGATTGGATTTCGGCGCTCGGAATGGGCGGAAGACGAATATCTCTTCGTTTTTGCCACTGGCTAAGAGGAACTTCTTGTCAGCTTTGAGAAAGCGAGCGGACGCCGCGCTGTACCAATTGAGCGAGCCATGGGGCTTCAGGAGACGCACGCCATTACGCTCGCCAAAGCCATAACTACTCTTGTCGATATCCTTCCCAAAAAGCAGCTCATCGAGTACTAAATCCCAGTTGAATGAAATCACTTGGGCATGCTCATCTCGAATACGCTCCGCCAACTTCAATAACCAGTTTGGCTTTTTGTGAAAAGCATTGGCTTTTATTTCGTGAAACCAGTCAGTGATCTGCCACAGTAGATTGCGCCTACGCTCTAACAATTGCTCGGACGTAAATTTTCCTGTTGCAGCGCGTGTTGAATCGAACAATTGTTCGTTGGCTTGCATCTCAGAGAGAAGCTGCTCTATGTTGGGATAGGATTTGCGTCGCAAAGGGTTGAAGTCGGGATGATGGAATCGCACAATCTCAGCGAGATCATCACTAAGACCAGCAGACTCAAGCCTGCCCCATATATCCGGAAGCAACGTCGCTATGGTTGGGAAACCCAATCCAACCGATAAGCCAGCCCCTACAACATATACGACATTTGCCTTAGCGGCCATTTTCGCTTCTCAAGTCTGGTATTTGCTCAGCGGAATAGCGAAAAATAGATCAGCTTCGGGACTAGTATCGACAAATTTCCGACCACTCGACAGCAGTACCCGCTGAGACTAGTTTCGACTGTCCACCAAGTGGACGACACATTTCCTGGAAACCGGCAATGACAGCTATCGATTCAAAACCGGCTCAACTCAAAAGTAGAAGGAGGTTCGAGGAAGAAAAGCACCCACCACCCGAGGCTTCATCAACGAGTGTGGCTCAACTTTCAGTGCAAATCCCGGCTCAACATTCGGCGCAAATCAACAGTCGCCCACTAGACGAGGAGCGCAGATGCCCCGCGAGATTCAAATCGAAAACCTGCGAGGGGCAATGGAGCCAATTAGGAACTGGGATCTACCCCTTCGACTGTATCACGACGAAACCAACAACATCCGACGCCTGACACTTGGGGAATTGGGCCTGAACACGCCGGACACGAAGACATTCGTGATCGCCGGCGTCGCACTCATGCCGGAGTGCAAAATCTCCGAATGGGCTGAACTACGGCAATTGCTGTGCGTCCAGCCCAGCGCTAACGAGATCAAATTTGAGTATCTGGCCAAGGGTAGCTACGAGGACGCATTGGGCTCCCGCAAACTCGCGTCGCTACTACAGTGGTTGCTAGACCAGAACATCATGATCCACTATTCAGCCATGGATCCCTTGTATTGGTCGATTCTGGACGTCATCGAATCCCTACAGGCCGATAAAAGGTTCCAGATCGATGGGTGCCATATGGAACTCAAGACGGAGTTGCATCACGCGGCGGTACAGAACCTGGCTGGATTCATGTCGCTGCTCCATGGCTTTAAGTACCCGGACGTGCCCCGCGGGGAGGTTCGACCGTTCCTGAGGGCCGTCCTAGCGTTCGTGGACGAGTACGTGCCGCAGGATCGCAGCGCGGCGACTTGGCTCCTGCGGCAAACCTTGCGCCATGCGGCGCACCTCTCCGCGCTTGAACTAACCCTCCTCCACGACAACAAGCCCGGTGCGCTGATCGATGATTTCAGCCATCTGTTCACGCATCGCATCTACCTCTTCAAAAACGCCGCCCATATCTTCGACCGGGAAACCTTTGTGGAAAAGGTTCTTGCGGAGTTCGAGTTGCGCGAAGGAGAGCGGCGGCTGGACTACCGTTTTGCCGACTCCAAAGCGGAGGTGGGCATCCAGCTGTCAGACGTCGTGGCCGGCCTAGTCGGCCGCCATTTCAGCTACCTGCAAGAACACTCCCTGACGCGGCTCATGCAGCGGCAAGCCAATTTCACGGAGACCCAGCGGAACAACCTGACTCGCTTACGCATGTTGATCGATCGATCCGACGCTTTGAGCGACGGATTGTTTCATGCGCTGATGCCGTTGGACACTTCTTTCAAGAACAACGCTTTCCTGCACGAGAGGGACGTGCCGCCATTCATGTGGCAATGAAAGTCCCGGAACGTGTCGATGCCGCCAAGTCACAGCCAAGAGGAACGCATGGATAAACGTACCAGAGAATCTCCCGCCCCAGGAGGAAACCGAAAAATGGATCGGCGAGGTGGAAGACAGAGCATGGGAAGCCAACGCAAACCGAGGACCACGAGTGCGCGACTATGTGCAATTCGCGGGCGAGGCTAATGACGGGATTTCCATGACGCCTAACGCTTGAGGTAAGTGGCCGCTGCCACAGCGAGTGGCAGATTACCGTGGCACGTCGCAGCGGTCCACTTGACGGAATAGTTAAGTAGCCGCTGCCACAGTGAGTGTCAGACTACCGCGACACGTCGCAGCGGTCCACTTGACCGCATAGTTGGGGCTCACTTGATTAGCTCCATAGCGGAGTCGCTCCAACTATGGCCAGACTTGGACCACTCACCATGACTCAAGAAAGAGCGGCCCGTCACTTGCCTTTTTTGTGCTTGTGTGGCTTGAGAGAGGGCGTATTTCCGGGTGTCTCTTTGTTGTCGCGCCGACGCTGATCAGGCTTGCCTGTTGACTTGGCAATTGGTTTTGGACCGGGTTTGATTGGCATGATCGCTCTCCTAGTAGTTTCGGGAATGGAGCGGCACTGTTTGTACCACGTTTCGTTCTCACGAGATAAGACTGCAAAGTAGCCTAACGCCTAGGCGCTGCTCACCGGCTGGATATCGGCCAAAGATTGCATGGCGGCAGACTGAAATGCCGGCGCAGAATGGCTCAGAATCGCAATGGTGTCTCCGGATTGCATTGAGAACTCGTAGCGCCCACTGTTGTTGCTGCGCCCCTCCAGCACAGATACAGATGGACCCCATGGGGCCCTTGCCGGAATCAAAACCTCCGATACCTCGAAGAACATTAGGGCGAACGGCTCAACGAAATCTGGGGCGCCAGCGAACTCAAGCAGGCAGGTGCGTCCCACCCAGTCGAAGCGCACCGCTATCAAAGTCGCATCGTGCAGTTGGCTGAGCGAAAAGGACATATCTTGGCGTCTAACGTTTGAGGTAAGCAGCCGCGGCCACGATGCCCAACATGCTACAGCAACCTCGCCGCAGCTGTCCGCTTGAGCAAATAGTTGTCGTACAAAAGAGCTACCAGGGCCACGACAAGAACATGAGCTCGATACGCAAGCGTGCCGGGAACAGGAAAGCGACTACGTTGCAAAAAACAAATAGCAACCCACCGATTTTGGCTCCCCCAGAGCTAAGCCCCTGACTTATGGAGAACCAGACGGCGAAGCCAAGGCAAATCAACGAGAGCCCAGCCCAGAAGGCAGACGAAAGTTTGCACATGCGATCGGAAGGCTCTGGGTCAAGCATGTGTGGCCTAACGTTTGAGGTAAGTGGACCGCTGCGACTGTAAGCGTCAGATTACCGCGGCACGTCGCAGCGGTCCACTTGGCCGAATAGTTAGGGGGCGACTTCGACTTCTCGAAGGAGCTGTAAGTCACCCGAAGCGCCCCACCAGCTGTCAAAAGCTACGTGCAGCTCTCGGAAGCCTTTCTGATCGGACTCGGTGACGACGACAAAGATGCGAGCCACGTTGCTCAAGCGTAGGTGACCATCAAGCCGATACGGCCAAGGATTGTGGCGTTGTTCTATGGAGATGACGCGCAAAGCCCTAGTTTTTGCGAATGCTTCAATGGCCTCGAAGTCACTGGGTTGAGCTTTCGAGAATCGAGCTCCAAATCGGGCCCAAGCTATGAACGCCAGGACTACGAGTATTGTGGGGATGTATTTCATTTCCCAATGCGCCGTGAGTTACCAGCCCCCTAACGCCTGAGCTAAGCGGCCGCTGCCGCGTACCGCATGATAGCGCGAGCGCCCGTCGCAGCGGTCCGCTTGAGCGAATAGTTTGGTCTCATGGTAGTGATACCTGGGCAAATCGCTCGATGTCCTCCACCATTGCGGCGACGTCGGCAGCCGAAAACTCTTCGGGCTTTCCATGCGCCGCGCTGTTCCGTATTGCGGCTAGGGCCGTGATGCGCTTCTGCATCAAAGCGTTGTACTGCCCAGCTTTAGCTAGATCCGCGTTCATCTTGTCGAGCTTGCCGTGTGGGATTCCATGCGAATCACAAAGTGTCCGAAGAGTGGTTTCAAGGACGACGCCAGCAACTACCGCTGCTGCGGAAACGTATCCGGACTTATGGAGTTCTCGTGCTTGATCGAGCTCAGAGCCGGCGATCTCGGCTTGCACGAGATTTCGAAGCGGAATTAGATAGCCACCCTCGTAGTCTTCGCGAGCTGCGGAAAATACTGCCCGAAGATCCTTGAGGTTCTCGTAATTGCCGGTGTACGAGCGAGGCTTTTCGGCTTCAACAAACGCGGTGTGGTGGCCCGATTCCTTCCCGCAGGAATTTACAATCAAGCTCTTCGCCTTGACGCACCAATTGAGCAGCCGCTCGTCGTCCACCTGCTCGTAACGGCCTGAATATTCGCTGTGCTTGATCTGCATCGTGCTCGCGACGACGTCCAGTTGATCGGCCAGCTCGGCGAAGCGCTTCGTGATGACCTTGACCACGCGAAGTCCTTTGAAATGAGGCCTAACTTGTTTTAACAAGATTTGTAGTTAACCAGTTTAACTAGATTTCTAATTAACCTGATTGGCTTTTCGCAGAATCAATAAGTTATAAGGTGTTGTCGGACTCACCTGCACGTTTCTGTCACAAACCAATCCTGTGAGCCATGGTCTGCAGAGCTGTCATTCGCCAGCGCCTGCTTCGGGTCGCTTTCGGACGGCTGACTTCGGCCAATTCCGACCAATCGGCCAATCAAATTCGACTCTGAAAAGCGGCCATTCGCGGGCCGATGTGCCAACCTTACGTTTGAGCTGAGCGGAGGGGACACGAGACGTATCAAAGCTCGTTGATGCATCGTGCTGAGCGCCAGGCCGACTCAAACAGCGCCTTCGAGATCGGAATGTTCATCCCGCACTGCGGCATTATGGCTTGTGACTCGGTCCATATGCCGTCCGGCAGCATGCCCCATTGGTCCTCTAGGTGGGTCGCGCTGTACCGAAGCGTCTTGCCATCGGCGCGTATCTCTAGATAGCGGTGCCAGGCACCCGTTGGGTCAATCTCAGAGTACGAAATATACTCCTCGACACCGATCGTATTTCTACTGGAGCAGTTGAGGCGGTAGATCATATTGGGGCCTCGCTACGGTGCGGTTGAGTGAGCGGTCAGGATCCGAGATATGGGAAATACCCCCGATAACCGAGTAGTAGTAAGCCAACTACCCCGCCTAGAAACACGACCAACATAAGGACCAGCAGCGCGATACGTTGATATGCGGGTAACCTGTTCGTCCAAGCCATGCGCTCCGAAGCTGCGGCTGTCGCGGCGCGAGGTCGTAGGCGATGTGCGCGACAAGGAGCAGCACATTCAAGCCAATAGAGTACGAAACTCTATTGCGCTCATTGGCGAGCCTCACGCTTTATCTCTTGAGATTCTTCTAGTCTAAGCGCCGAGAGCACCGGTGTGCACGCTCTATCGGACATCGGCGAACTCGTCGCCGGCTCCCGCAGGCAACTTGCGCGAGAACAGATCGTCTATGACGAGTAATCGCGCAGTGAGGAGCGGAGTCCGCACTTTTGCAATTTACCCAGGCTCACGCGCCTAATAGAGGTCCTGGAGAAAAGCATGTGCCTCGCGGTAAGCCGCTTTGTATCCACGCTACACCGCAAGCAAAGCTAGGCGATCGGGTAGCAATCCATTCTGCTACCGAGTTTTAGAGGATTGCATCGGTATCAACGTCAAAGAGCTGCCCATTTTGAAAGTAAATGGGAAACCCGCGCTCGCCATATTCACGTAGGGCGAGTCTTACATGCTTCAGAGCCAGATCTAAAGCCTGCTGGGCATCGGCCCCCCAAATATCCCTAGTTCCTCTCTCCAAAGGCTCAATGCTAACAGAGCAGGCCCATCGCAAATCTCCAGCTCCGGCGCGAGGAACGCCTACTAGCAATCGGAATTCAATTTCGCCTCGCGTCCGGCTACGCGCGACTAGCAACCTATCTATCAGATATTCAGCTTCAGCCATATTCGTCCCAACATTGGCGCCTAGCCGCCCCATGTTCATCGGCAGCATTCGCATAGCACTGCTGTAGCGCGGCACCATCAGAATACGCGGCTTGGCAAGCAGCGACAAGAAGCGCGTAAAAATTGTAAGCCGAATCAAAGCAATTGTTCAATTCCTCATTATCGGGTGGGGCGGGACAAGTTTGAGGCAACGCTATGGTCGACGACAGCGAAAGCGAACATATTAAAATAGCCCTCAACCTGTTAAATCTCCGTAGCTGTCCACGCGTTGCGACCGAATTTCCGAGTGATCTCTGCGCTTTGGAGCCAAGTCCTTTCAATAGTTCCGTTCTCATTTCCACGTACTCCTTTAGTAAAAGTCGAAGTTCGCAGTTGCCGACTTAGTTCTGAACAACAATATTCGGCAGGAGCGACTGCGTGACTAGTCGCCGTAACGGCCGAAGATCCTTACGCAGGCTTCTATTCGCCATATACAGCAGCTTTATTGTCGTACCCAAACGTTGATTTTCCCTCGCGACAGCTCTATTGAAATTAGCATTGGGCGACAACGAATCTTGGTCGTGCTTAAAGCTCATAAAATGAATCTTATTGCCGTTTTGTCCGGTGATATCAGTCAATACATGACCCGAATAGGTATAGGAAAAATAGCTGCCATCGGCATGAGCAACTTTGACAACGTTTCCCGCTGCGTCGTAAGAAAAGACTTCAGCTCCTTTTGTTGTCAATCCGTCCTCTGAAAAAAAAGTCAATTTTTGTATCCGACCAGAGTCGTCGTATACAACATCCGTTAGCTCATTGTTTGCTCGCTGCATGCGAATCACCCGGCGGTGATCGTCATATTTAACAAAGGTGGTTGCGCGTCCCTTCCCGTCAATCGCTTTCCAAAGCTCGCCAGTTTTATGGCAAGCACCAGTCGAACCAACGCATCCAGAATTGTCTGTATCCGTGTAGTAGACAAAAGTTCCGGGAGTAGTGGCACCTTTTGCCACCGACAGCCATAACGAAAGCAACAGCGGCACCACGATAAAGCGCGCGCGATGATTAGCATTGGACGCAGACATTCTCATGCCTCCTTTTTTTAGATCCTTGGGATACGGGACGCTAAGCTAGTCCATTTTTGAGCAGACCCCACATTGCCACGTGCCTTCAATACTCAGTTATCTAAGAGCACGATGAGGATGGAGGCACAGAGGATGGGGGGAACGAGGTGGAGGGAGGGGGGTCATCGGAGGGAGGACCGCTTGTGTACGAACTGGCTGCCGCTATGAGCAACAGCTCTGCGGGCGTGAGAGCCCGCATCGCAAGGCGCTTGCCGGAATATTTCTGAAGGGCAAACGACGAGCTAGTCGGTATGTTCGCAAGGTGCGTGAATGCGTCTGAAGATGCAATCGTCGATGGATCAGCTAACTTCAGCCTAGTAACATCGGATGGGCTACTTTTCGCACTTGCCTCGACGGATTGTGTGAGCCCTTGAAGCGCTAACGCTATGGATAAATAGAGAAGCTTGTGCGACGTCATGCTACCTCCTGTTCAAGACAATCATTCCGCTTGATAAACACGCCTGGCGGAAATTAGTCAAGAAAGCTTGCAATTTCCTGACGGCGATGTAAGTAAATTCAAAATTCTTTTTTTGATTACAATAAATGACACATTCGCGTACTGGTAAATAGCTCTTTGAACGCGACGAAACCTCGCCCTAGTCGCTCAAAACGACGAGAGATATATGAAGACAGCAGAATTCTATGGACTATGAAATGCCGACAATGGCTCTTCCGGATCCAGGTGACCTAGATCGGATAAGCAGAAAGCGGTTGGAGTTGGTTTCTTCCGACTTCGCTAGGGCCGGAGAAAGTGAATTAGAACGAGTGCAGAAATGGATAGAAAAAAATCAGGCAGCTTTGGACCATTTTGATCCGATTACTCCCGAGGATTTGCATCATCCCCTGTCTTTGTACATCGAAGAAGCGAGCAGCGATCCATTCACAGGTGGAAGATCACGTAATGAGCTGATTGCGCTGTCTCGATCTAATCTCGGGACTTTCAACAAGTTTCGACGCGAGAAAGTTGCCGGAGACTTTCTATTAGTACTGCAATCTCTAGGAACCAGAGTAGCGAGAAATGGAAATGGCCTGAGAAATAAAGAAGTAAATTCGCGACCGGACAAGCTAAACAATCGAATTGTTTACCCTTCCCCCGACAAAATTATCGATAGAGTTAGTGAGATATTCACTCATGCTACGAATAACTACGAAATCAGCCCTGCATTTTCTGCCATCGTCGCGATGGTTGCGCTACTGAATATCCACCCATTTGCGGACGGGAATGGGAGAGTTGCAAGAATTGTCTTCAATTGGATATTGAATCAAGAGCGAGCGACTATTGCTTACCTTCCTTTGCACGAGGTGGCAAGAATGTCTGCCGGCGCCTATTTGATCATGCTTCGGGAAGCCCAATACTATAACAATTGGAACAATATAATTAGAGTGGTTGAAGTTGTCAGCAGCAAACTACTTCGACGCACGTGACTCCCTGCCTGATTCTTCCAGGAATCTCGCTTTCCAGACGCTGTTAAATTCATCGTCCTGCTTTTCAATTTCGGGAATTGCTATCTTGTTTTCAGGGCGATAAGAAATTCCAACCGTTTTAGCGATAGTTGAGAGAGTCGAGTGTTCGGACCTCAGAAATGACTCGTAGCTAACTCGAATTGGCGATATCCCCGTCAATTTGAAAGCATCTTCCCAGAATACCCGTTGCTCTTCGATGGATTTTAAACAGTAGCGAATATGGCTAGCGCTGTATTCGATGTGTTTCGTCTTTTTGGTTTCAGCAAACCATACCTTTGAGCGAATTGCTCTAGAGTAGGAAATCGCCTGGTCCAATGCGCTCTCTCTCACGAGATATATGACAAAATCAGGGGAAATCTTTGTCAAAAGATCAGGATAGAACTTTGCAAGCGCCAAGAAGTTATTCATGAACATCTTATACCCAAAAACTCCATTTTTTGAGGTGCGACGCTCCTGTACCATGCCCCAATAACGAAGAACCTCGATTTGATTGAGCTCGTGGCTAGCGTTGGACTCAAATCCCAATCTATTTAGCAGATTTCCCATTATGGGAAAATTGAGGTATTCCATCGGTGCCCCAAAAATTCCTGATTGCCAGAGTCTAATGGCAAAATATGTACTGCCAGACCGAGGAATTGTCGCGAGCATGTATGTTTTTTCAGGTTTTTTATTCCCGATCGGAAAATCAAATGAGGCGGTGTAGAGCTTGGTAATTGTGTGCATTAGCCTTTATCCACGTATAGTTCTTGTGTATTCATCCTGGATGGCGGCCCCTTTGCCTGATGTATTGGCGAGCAGAATTGAATCCGTGCTCGTCGTCATTCGCCATCGACCTGATACCCATTTAGTGCGGCAGGAGTTTAGAGTCCGCGGGTAAATGTACGCCTGGTTGGCCTTGCTTTAAAAGCTTCACGGCAAATTCTTCGGGCGTGAGATCGTCGAGCGAACTGATACATCACGGTCACGTTGAATGATCGAATGGACTCCTCCTGCGTCGCCACACGGCTTCGATGAGCCAGACGGATCATGCTGATCCGGACACGGGGTCACGAGAGGAGTCCGCCATGCATGCTACGCCTGATTCATCGAGGATTGCCACGATGGCTATCGATCTGGCCAAGGACGTCTTCGAGCTGGCTTTCGCCGATGCGCAAGGGCAACTCGTCGAACGACGGCGGCTGACTCGCACGGCCTTCGTGAAGACTTTCGATAACACGCCACCGCGAGGCATCGCGATGGAAGCCTGCGGCATCGCGCATCATTGGGCCCGCCGGTTCCAGCGTGGCGGCCACGCGGTGAGCTGTTGCCCGCGCACGTGGTGCGTCCGTATGTGCGCGGCAACAAGACCGACCGTACCGATGCCGCCGGCTTGCTCGAAGCCGAGCGTTGCGCAGCGATTCGCCCGGTGCCGGTGAAGACGCCGGAGCAACAAGGTATCCGGGGCCTGCATCGCGTGCGCGAGTTCCACAAGGCACAACGCACCGCAGCTATAAACTTGATACGGGGATTGCTGCGCGAGTTTGGTGTTGTCATCCCGCCGGGTTCGACCAAGGTATGCGATTTCCATTGGAGTATCTAGGTCAGATGCGGAAGCGCTTCCTTAGCATGCAGCAAATCAATCGATTGGGGACTTTGACCTTGTAAAGCAGCCGCGTGCGCCTGAGTAAGATCATCTGCTGATGCATAAAGTTGGAATTGCTCGAAATTCGACGAATCAGTGCCAACCGTAATCTCGATTCTAAGTTCACTCGTCACCGGGGCGGAATAGAGCAACGATATCGAGCACAGGTCTTCCAGGCCGCCTGGTGCAATGACTAGCCCCTCCCGTCCCACCACCTGAACGTTGCCTTGTACGGAACGTCTAAGTTCAAAGGAGTTACTTGCTGCATTAATATGGAACGTCTCTTGCGTAGGCACAGAGATCGGATGGACCGAGACATACGGGCGTGCCGCCAGAACCGGACCTTTGTTGTAGAGTCCAATTCCAAGAACCACATGTACCCTGCCATTACCCGGCAGTGGACCTGGTCGCCGCACTGGATGCGATGTCAGCTGTGGCCATATTACCGCGCGAGGTTTGCGTCCAAACAAGCCCGCTAGGGCATCGTGTGGGATCGATACGAAAGAATCACCGGCACGGATGTAGTATTTGTCAGTCCCATCCGTGATTGCGCGTATGGGACCAAACTCAGCTTTGGGGACAAGTGTAACGACGTAGCCACCGGGACCTGCGCCGTCAAGAACCACGAAGTTTTCTACGAGTGGATGTGGAGGTGTTGAACTGCGCGATAAAGTCTCCTCCAGGCGTGCTCGGAACGTCATGGCATCCGCCAATGGGGCTTTCCTCACATTCGGCGTTCCCGAAACGCGATCGACCCGGCAATCGATACCCCACACGATGATCCCACCCTCTGCATTTCCAAATCCAGAAATCGCCGCCGCAAGATGCCTAGCGTCATTGGTCGGTAGGGTTCTCGGCAATCCGGTATTTGCCGACCCCTTAAAGTCTAGAAACAATTGCTCGGCCGCTGCGTCTGCGATCAAATCATCAATTGCCGCAATGTTTCGCGCTTTGATGCGTTCGAACAGCTCCTCTCCACGAGACATAGTATTCCCCTGTGACATCTCATACGCGATCGTCTAGCTCACAGCTCGCACCCGACATGTTGGCAGATTCCCAGGTTGCGCAGATGGAATACGCACCTACCTTTGGGGCAGCCAAACACACATTGAAACTTTGATTCCTTTCGTGGATCGTTCCCATGGCGATTGGCGATGCAATGCGGATCGGGCCGGTGGTGCTGTTGCCCGAGCGCTTGACGCAAACTATCCGCCGATGTTTTGGCGTCGATTTCGACCGATTCAATGCGCTGATGCCTCGGCGCAACTCTGGCCGATTCGGCAACGCCATATATGGCCGAGTTTACGAGTGCGGGAGAGAAACGTACTTGCTGGTGTCGTTCAACCAGCTTCAAAACCTGCCTTCCAAAAAGGTACCTGCGCGCCCAACACACCAGCTCGTAGGAGCTGTCGATCTGGCGAAAATCCGCGCCATTTGGCTGCACGCCGCTACCAACCGGTTGCGCGCTACCGCGAAACGACTGCTCACGACCGCCAGCCCGTTGATCTGCTACATACATATCACAGACGGCACCGCGTAACACCTGTAGGAAATACTGGTGGAAAATTCGTCGGGCCCTACCCGAGATAGGGTTCTCTAATGGACCACGTGTGCGGTCGCGAAAGCCGCTACCATATCTCACCGCTGCGACCGAGGGGGATTCGAAATGACCGAGCTGCTCGCTAACTACAATGATGTAGCATTCGCGAGGTCAATGGCCGAGCAGTATGAGACTGCTTTTTTGCGTGTGGATGTGCTGGGCTTCGATCGTCGCGAGAAGCGCGGCAATCGCGAAGCAGCTCGCCTGCTCCAGTCGATCGAGCTGGAAGTCAATCGCTACATCGGGGATTCGGAGTCCTTCTTGACGCCTGATCTACGAAGTTTTTTGGAAATTGAAATCACTCTCGCTCGCCGTCTCACAAGTGATATCCATGGTCGTGTGTACATGCTTGACCAAGTTGACAATGCATTCAATCTTGCAGTGATCGTGGATATCTTCAACGATAGCGCGATCGACACACTGATCAATATGGGCCAGAACACACACGGCGACGACGACACCAATCCTCCGGCACAGCCAATATCACCATCGGTGATCCGCCAATTTTTGGACGATGTCGAGCAGCGTCCTGGGCCGACTAGAGTGGCGGACGAACGGGAGGGGACCACTAGTTTCCTGACACTGTTTTCCGATGCACTTCGCATGTCCGCGCTCGGGAAAACATTGACCAAGCCTTCCTTGGTTTATACGGCCAATTGCAATCTAAAAGGCTGGATTTTGGAGGCTTGGCCACAATACAAGTTTTCTCCAAAACGGTTTGGTCATACCGTTACCTGGCCGGTAAAAGACACTCTGCCAACCAGTGGTAACTACATGTTCCAAGGGCGAAAGGGAATGAGCGTCAGACAGGACCCGGCGCCACACTATTTGGGTCCAACACGCACTACGACGCTCGTGCAGCTCTGACGATGCCCAACTACGGTGACCTCAAGCCCTTGGTCGAGAACGCCGGCGTCGTCGTCAACGTCGGACTTGCGATCGCCGGCCTTCTTTCGGGAAAGACGGGCATTGACCCGCCTGTGCCGGCGCGCAAGGCAATTGTGCGAATACTCTCGATCGTATGTGGGATAGTCGCCGCGTTGCTATGGAAGTTCGGGCACGGTCAGCTCGATACACTGACTTTCGAAAGAATCACAATCTGGGCAGGCGTCGCTCTGTTGGTCGCTCTTTTGGTCTACGCTTTTGCATATTTCGCGTTGTGCTTGAGCTGTACAGATGACCCAAACACGCAATATTTGGCAGGCCTTCGTCTACGGCATCAAGCTCGCGCAGTTCTCGCCGGTGATCGGAATCAACCATCACCATATGGGCCGCTCCCAAACACGCCGACCGATCGCACGGCTTATTTCTGTGATTCAAACAGGGATGTGGCCTTCCTTTGGCAACCCTGGTCGATTCGGGCCGCCGAAATCCTAATGGTGCTGCTCTTCGCAATCCTCTTGATTGCTGGTTCAATGGTCCTATCGGCGAGTGCAATGATGCTGCTCGGGCCGGACGTGAAAGTCGAGACCAAAGCCAAAGAGACAAGAATCGAACTTCCGGGTGACGTGCTCTTCGCCTTCGATCAGGCAGAAATCCGACCCAGCGCAAACGCAGAGCTCATGAGGGCCGCTTCTATCCTGAGTGCGCGCTCCGTGAAGTCAGCTAAGATCGAGGGATTTACCGACTCGAAGGGAGACGAAGCTTATAATCAGCGTCTGTCAGAACGGCGCGCAGCTGCCGTCTACGAGTGGCTGGTAGCGCATGGGGATCTCGAACACGTCGATCTTCATGTCGTGGGATATGGCGCGGCGCAGCCGCGTGCGCCCAATATGAGGCCTGACGGATCGGATGATCCTGACGGTCGAGCCCGCAACCGGCGCGTGGAGATAGTCTTCGAGGCACCCTGAGTCAAGAGGCCTGCGCGGCAACGCTGTTTGATCGAGCGAACAGCCTACACCGAGCGGATCCTTCTGAGCGAATAGCTAGGGCTGCGCAAAGAACACAATATCGCACGCCAGCCGGTTTGCTGAGGTGCCAAGGAGTCGGCATCTCTTTCGATGGTCGATCACTTCGAGCCGCGATCGAAAATACATTTCTCACAGCCACAAATCAGCCACTCGGGCCTCGACTCGGTCGGCTCATAGGTGATCATAGTCAGCGGCGCCCGGAGTTTTGCCAGCCGTGGACCAAGATGCACGGTAATGGCACGCACAGCACGTTCGGCATCCGTTTTCGCAACCGCCAAAGCGAGTCGTAGTTCGGCCTTTTTCAAGTCATCTGGCGGGGAGGATTCGACAAGGTATGCCGCAACGACAAACGGCAATAGGCTCTGTGACTCCTTGAGCTTCTCAATCAGCCACCTGGGCGCGCGAGAAGGCGCCCGAAGGGCAACCGTCCGAGCCTCGGTGATTTGCTCTGTCCAAACCTGCGCTATTCGACCCGTTTCGAGGAGTGCCCGAGTTTCCTCGGGATAGAGGATGCTGCGACGATCGTTGGGATTCATCACCAAGGTCGCGCCCAGCGTGTGTTGCAGCAGGGTTCTTCCCCGTAGCGCCAGGATGCGTACGTCTGTTCGCCCTACGGCCAGCGCTTTGTCTAGGTCAGTAAAGAAAGGGAGTAGCGGGCGGCCATCGTCAGGCGAGTTGAACTGTATGAAGCGAATCCGTCCGGAATCATTCGATAGGGGAAGTTGGGCGTACACCGTCGCGTCGAGCAATGCGCGGAAGAAAGGCTCGTGGTGTTCGATGTGCTCTAGAGCGAGGGTCAGCAGACGATCCAGCTCGGCTTGACTCACCGTGCTGTGCTCCGAGTCGAAATGGACCAAAGGGGTAATCATGGCTGCAGCGTGCGCGGGAATATTTCTGCTATTCACAAACATGCCACAGTTGCGGCTGATCCCAAATCGTCTCCGGTTGCCAGCCTCCGGGAGTCAGGCCATTGGTCGTTCCGTTCACTGAAATTTTGACCTTGCTGTTGTCGGGTAGAACGTCCTCAACGAACCCGTAGAACATGAATCCTTTCCTCTCCTTACACACCCGTGTTCCTCGCTTCGTCAGAAGTGGCATTTCCCGGCGAAGGCGATTCGCTTCCACAGCTGCCCCTTGGGCCTGTTCGGCCGCCAGGATATCGGGGGGGACATATCCCGCTGTTCTCAGGGCGGCAAGATAGCCGGGGGAATGTTCCCTGCCGGGCTTGGGTTCAATCACCAGCGCCCTGGCGGTGACTGCCGTTCCCTCACAACCCGAACTTTTGAACACGCCGATGTAAAAGAGCACAGTCCGTGGTTCGGTTCTGGTGATGCACGCCTTGTTGCGATCATGAACCCCGCCATGCGCCTCGCAGTACGACCGAACCAGACTCTGAAGATCGGGTGGCGGTGGATTGGTCCCTCGAACGTATCTCGGGCACCACCAGTCGCTCCAGCTTCGGTAGTCGGGAGTATCTTCCCGATTCGCGACCTCAAACCGGGTGGTCAGCCGATCCAGGCCTGCCGAGGTGTTCTGCCGCATGCTCATCATGTAGGTGATGGGCCCCTCCGACGTATCTGGCTTGAGTGGAGGTAACGAAGCCTGGCAGCCGGAGAGAAGCAGTAGCACTGCTGTTGTCACTAAAGATCGCTGCGGCCTGTTCAGCCGCCAACACTGGATCGACCGGATCATTGCATCCCTTCCTAGCATATACCCGAAAATAGAATATATCAGTTTCGGGGTATTCAAATATCGGTTGCATCGTGGTGCCTGCCCGGCAGACCCCCATGACGCGATCAACTCACCATCCCGCTTATGTTTCCTTCCTCAAGATGCTGCGTGAGGAGCGGCAGCAGCGCGGCATCACGCAAGTGGAGCTTGCAAAGCGGTTGGGTAACCGCCAGACCTTTGTCAGCAAGCTCGAGAACGGCGAGAGAAGACTGGATGTGGTGGAGTTGTTCGAATTTCTCGAACACATCGACAGCGACCCCGTCGATTTCCTCTCTCGCCTGCGAATCAGGTTGCGGGGGGCGACAAATCGGAAAAATCGCAAGCTGGCGATAAGGCGGCCTCGAGGGAAACAGGATGACTAGCGCGTTTTGGATGGCTGCCGGGACGGTTGGGGACTGCCTCAACGGACGATCGCGTCGCGAAGAGTCATGTTGCGCATGACAGAGGAACTTTTTCGGTTGTAGCAACGTTGGACATCGTGCCGGGATGAGGCCGCACACGTGAGAATTGATCTCGCATATTGCATAGAGCTGAAGCGCGTCGTAGATATTCAGGAGGCATGCCAAGCGTTTGCCGCACGAGCCAACCGAAACATCTCAAGCTTTCATTTCTTATGCGAGGACGGCAAGTGTCGCTACAGCAACAGCAGAGGCGTGCGCGTCTCCGCCCCTAATCATTGGCGGGTTCCGCAGGAAAATGTCGAATTTACCTCGCCGCATTTTCGAAAACTGGATGAACACAGTTCGGAATGCGTGTGGAGTCAGATGCACGAAGCCGCCGAGGAAGAAGCCCAGGATGGGGACGAAACACCCGATATAGTCAGGGTGCGCCGGGCTCTTCAAACCCGACTAATTACTCGATTCATCATTCCCGACGCTGACGAAGGTGGAGACGGCTCCACCCCTGCGGACGAATTAAAGCGGATTCGGGACATCAGCCATCGGGAAGACCGCTACCGCGAGCTTCGGAAGTATTTGCGTGGCGAGGGCTCTACGGCAACCAATCTCGAGGCGTTGGTGAGCTGCTACGAGGAACTCAAAAGCAAGGGAGAGGATGCGTTCGAGTTCGCGGTGAATGGCCATGGCAGAACCTCGTTTCGGCATGCCTTCCGGCATTTCCTCGCCACCAGTCCCCGTGGGTCCTTTCACGTCCTTTACGGAGGAGCGCATCTTACACAGCGTTACGGGCGCGCGCCCGAACCCCTTGGATTTTCGCTCACATTCATGGATCGCATGATGGAGCCCGAAACGGTCGCCGAGGGCGGAACACGCGTTACGTTGTACCTCGCTCATGGTGCTGTCGCCGAACACCGATCCGCAGCCCGAATCCGTGCCCTTCTGGATGAAATGGAGGCCAACAAAAACCTCAAACCCTACCTAAAGGTGTATTGGATCGGAGAGGTCCAACGCGGCACGAAGGGGATGAGTGCCATCTGCGCCACACCGGCTCATTTGGTAATGCGAATCAAATATCCGGAGCGACGAGCACATGCCGATCCGACGACGGCGGTCGATTCGTGACGTCTCTGCTCCGTAAACAGAGGCTACTGACAATTGTCATGGCATCGACAACGCCTGGAACCGCAATGTCGAACTGATCATCTGCCGGACCATTGAGACGCAACACCGTGTTGCACAGCTGAATTGTCAGGCTCACGCAGTTGGCATTGATGACGGATTGGCCGTCCACAGCCAGGAGTGTCGCACCGCCGTGCCGGTAGGCGTACATCTGAATGCTCGGCGCTTGGCCAAGCCGTGCACGAACGTGCAAAGCAAGTTTCTCCAACCATTCCAAACATTCGGGACGAAACTGGAACTCGCCGTCAAAGCAGCCATCTTCGTGCACGTTCGTCCAGAGCTGGGTGGCTTCTGAACTGACATCATCTCGGGTGTTACGGACTACCGCATTCATACCGATTCCTCATGCTGGGAGAACTTATCCCTGTCGGATCGAGACCTTTGAGCACACGAATCTGCGCAACAAAGTCCTCGAGCTTGATCACGGGACGTAATGCCGCGAACAAGCGCCAGGGCTTGGGTTGTGGTTCAAGGAAGTTGGAGGGCGGTGTCGCCCGTGCCCAAGCGATCATTCGGCAAGAAGAAGGAATCTGGCTGCTGGCGGCCAGGGTTGCCGAACGTTGTCTAAAGCGGCTCGGGCAGGGGTACCCGAACGCTCGAACAAAAAATGGCGCCCGGTGGAATTTCCCCGAGGCGCCTATTGCTGTCAAAGAATCAACAGATTAACTGAACGCCTAGCCTTGCGGCGCCTCTTTTTTTTTCTGGAACGCAGGTATCAAAGCGCCGTTCCAGATTGGCCGCCGGGGCTCAACTGCGCTGGACGGCGAGAAAACGGCGGTTGCGCAGCAACCCTGCGGCGATGAGCGAGACGAGTACGCCGATCGGGAAAATCTCGATGAAG
>Ga0105239_10001654_pt1 | contig 29384 bp, 23 predicted proteins | sample KBSC44metaG_FD_92761 | JGI IMG/M metagenome (GOLD analysis project Ga0105239, IMG submission 92761) | Corn rhizosphere microbial communities from Kellogg Biological Station, Michigan, USA - KBS C4-4 metaG | ecosystem: Host-associated > Plants > Roots > Rhizosphere > Soil | place: Michigan, USA...
AACCTGCCGTGGTGCCTGGGACGGGGGTCGAACCCGTACGCCCTCTCGCGAGAAGCGGCGGATTTTAAGTCCGCTGTGTATACCGATTTCACCACCCAGGCAGCGCGCGGATTATCGACCGATGCCGCGCCGCGCCGCAGAATCCCATGCCCTTTCGCGGGAGCCCTCGATGGCCGACATGCTGATCAAGCTCTACGAACTGCCGCCCGCCGCGCCGCTCGCGCCCGGCCTCGTCGTGCGAAAACTGATCGGCCCGGAGCACCGTGAAGTGATCGCCTGGATCGAGCAGCAATTTGGCGCGGCCTGGGCCGGCGAGGCGGAGGTGGCGCTGGCCAATCGACCCTCGACCCTGCTGATCGCGCAGCGAGACGACGCCGCGCTGCTCGGCTTCGTCGCCTACGACGCGACGGCGCGCGGCATGCTCGGACCGATCGGCGTCGCGGACGATGTGCGCCGGCTCGGCACCGGCGCGGCCTTGCTCCGCGCGGCGCTCGCCGACATGCGCGCCGCGGGTTACGCGTATGCCGTGGCCGGCGCTGTCGGGCCCGCCGGTTTCTTCCAGCGGGTCGCCGGGGCGGTGGAGATCCCGGGCTCGGCGCCGGGCATCTACCGCGGCCGCATCCGCGGTCCGGCATGAACTCGCCCGGCCGTCCGAAGAGCGAATACCGAAGTGCGCAGCACGAAGCTACTCCAGTGAGCGCGCCGGCGGCCCCAAGCGCTCATATCGGAGTGCGCCGCATGAAGCAACTCCAATGAACGCTCAGCGGCTCGCCGCCTCCGCGGGCGCCGATGCGGCCGCGGGCGGCGTGTCGCCACGCAGCAGCTGCAGCATCTTCTGCCCGGAGCGGCCCGATTCCGGCAGCCCGCGAGCGCGCTCCTCGGCGCGCACCGCGTCCTGCGTGCGCGGCCCGTCGTGACCGTCCGGCGTGACGTCGAGATGCCCGCGCAGCAGCAGCATCGACTGCAGCTCGCGGAATTCGGCGCGCGACAGGCCGGGATCATCCGTCGGCCAAGCCGCACGCATCGGCGCTTCATTACGCAGCGCATCCGAGAGCAGCCCGATCGCCAGGGCGTAGGCATCCGCGCGGTTGTAGCGCCACACCGCTTCGTAATTGCGCGTCACCAGCCAGGCCGGGCCGTCCGGGCCAGCAGGCATCAGCAGCGCGGCACGGGTCGCGGCATCGAGGCGCTTGCCGCCTGCTCCCGGATCGAGCAGAGGCCCGCCGGCCACGCGCGTCACCCCGGAAGACGCCCATTGCGACACGCTGCGGCACTGGCCTTCGGTCGTGGCCGCGGCGAGGCAGCCGTGATCGCGTTCCAGCGCGTTCCATTGCGCCGCCACCGCGCCGGGCACCTTGACCTCGACGCCCCACGGCAGCTTGTCGCTCCAGCCCGAGCTGCCGAGGAAATTCGCAGTCGTCGCCAAGGCATCGGGCACGCTGTGATAGATGTCGATCTGGCCGTCGCCGTCGCCGTCGGCCTTGAAGCGCTGGAAGGTGCCGGGCATGAACTGCGTCAGGCCGAAGGCGCCCGCCCACGAGCCCTTGAACTCGGCCGGGCGCACGACACCCTGCTGCACCAACGCCAACGCAGCGAAGAACTGGCCGCGCCGCTCCTTGCTGTCGCGGTTCGCGCAGGCTCGGCTCAGGGTCGCGTCGATGACCGGGTACTTGCCGTCGACCCGGCCGTAATCGGTCTCGACGCCGAACACCGCCACCATGGTCGCCGGGTCGACGCCGTAGCGGCCGGCGATCGCCGGCAGCTGCGCCGCCTCGCGCTCCAGGATCTGCTGCCCGTCGGCCGCGCGCTGCGCATCGGCCAGCAGCGCGACGTAATCCCATACCTTCTTCGTGAACTCGGGCTGGCTCTTGGTCGCGACCTCCACCGCGGGCCGCATGTCCTGCGCGGCACGGGTCTGCTGGTCGAAGGTCTCGGCGCTGACGTCGGGGTGCTGCGGCAGTTCGGCGCGCAGGCTGCCGATGCATTTCTGCCAGTCGCCGCCGGTCTGCGAGCAGGCGCTGCTCATGCAGGTCAGGACCACCACCATGGCGCAAAGGAACTGGCGACCGGGCTCTCGTCTTTTCATCGATGCAGGCAGGCCTACAGTGGGCAATCGGGCAGTTTAGGCGAGGCCCGGCACGGGTTACCTAAGTCACGCAGGGAACGCAGCCGGGCTGGATATTCTGGGTGCCACTCAGGAGCTGCGCAGCGTGGTCTATATCGGCGGAGTCGGATCGACAACTAGGAGCGCCGCGCTCGCGGTCGCCGCCCTGCTGATCGCAGGCTGCGCCGGCGATCCGAAGCCCAAGCCGACCGAGGTCAAGGGCAGCATCGAGGCTTCGGCGAACATCAATCCGAGCGTCAGCCAGCGCGCCTCGCCGGTGATGCTGCGCATCTACGAGCTGAAGACGGCCGCCGCCTTCAACAGCGCCGACTTCGTCTCCCTCTACCAGCGCGACCAGGCGGAGCTGGCGGCCGATCTGGTGGCGCGCGAGGAGATGGTGCTCGCGCCCGGCGAGAGCCGCCCCTACGCGAAGACGCTCGCGCCCGAAACGCGCTTCATCGGCGTGATGGCCGCCTTCCGCGATGTCGAGCGGGCCAAGTGGCGCAGCATCGTCGCGGTGCAGCTCGGGCAGAAGCAGAACCTCGCGATCCGCGCCGACGCGCTGACGGTCAGCGCCGTGATCTCGAAGTAGCCGCGCGGCACCCTCATGAGCTGGCGTAGCAAGATCGTCTGGTCGCAGGGCATGTTCCTGCAGCCGCATCACTTCCAGCAGGAAGCGCGGCATGTCGAGCATCTGGTCGACCTGCGCCTGCGCGCGGCCGACGTGCATGCCTGGGGCTTCTTCGAGCTGGTGCTCGACGAGGGCTCGCTCGCGCTCGGCAAGCTCGGGCTGCTGCGCGCTTCCGGCGTGCTGCCGGACGGCACGCCGTTCGAGCTGCCGCTCAGCGATGCGCTGCCGGCTGCGCTCGAGTTGCCCGCCGACTTGAAGGACGAGACGATCTACCTCGCGCTGCCGATGGCGCGCGCCGGCACGACCGAGGTCGAGTACGAAGCCGGCGCCGACCAGGAACTGCGCCGCTACCGCGTCGCGACCGAGGAGCTGCGCGACCACACCAACGCCCGCGACGACCCCGAGCCGGTGCAGACTGCCGCGCTGAACCTGCGCCTGCTGCGCGGCCGCGAGGCGAGCGACGGCTATGCGCTGCTCGGCATCGCGCACGTGGTCGAGCGGCGGCCGGACCGGCAGGTGGTGCTCGACCGCGCCTACATCGCGCCGCAGGTGCGCATCGACGCGACCGCGCAGCTCTCGGCCACCGCCGGCCTGCTGCACGGGCTGATCCAGCAGCGCGCGCACGGGCTCGCGTCGCGCATGGGGCAGCTGGGGCACGGGCTCTCGGAGCTGAGCGACTTCCTGATGCTGCAGACCCTGAATCGCGCCGAGCCGCTGCTGCGCCAGCATGCCGGCGCCGGCAGCATCCATCCGCAAAGCTTCTACTTCGCCTGCCTGCAGCTGGCCGGCGAGCTCTCGAGCTTCACCACCGAAAACCGCCATGCGCCCGAGTACCCGCTCTATGCACACGACGACCTGCGCCGCACCTTCCTGCCGGTGATCGAGGACCTGCGCCGCATGCTGTCGACGGTGCTGGAGCGCAACGCGCTGCAGATCGAGCTGGTCGAGCGCAGCTACGGCGTGCGCACCGCCGTCGTGCCGGATCGCGACCTGGCGCGCAGCGCGAGCTTCGTGCTGGCGGTGAATGCGCAGATGCCGGCCGAGCAGCTGCGCCAGCGTTTCCCGGCGCACTCCAAGCTCGGACCGGTGGACCGCATCCGCGATCTCGTCAACCTGCAGTTGCCGGGGGTCAGCCTGCGCTCGCTGCCGGTGGCGCCGCGGCAGCTGCCCTTCCATGCCGGCTTCCACTACTTCGAGCTCGACCGCGGCGGCGATCTGTGGAAGCAGTTCGAGAACAGCGGCAGCCTTGCGCTGCACGTGGCGGGCGATTTCCCGGCGCTCGAGCTCGAGCTCTGGGCCATCCGCCAGTAAGCCGACGCCACCGTCGTGCGCAGCCGTATGGACCCGCATTCGACCGACGACCCGTTCGCTTCGTTCGACGAGGCGCGCACCTTCATCAAGCCGAACCCGGGCGGCCGGGCCAGCATCGCCCGGCCAGTGACCGAGGCGCCGCGCGAGACCGATGCGGCCGCCGACGGCACCTTGCCCGACCAGGGCCTGAACCCGCTGGTCGCGCTCGCGAACCGCTTGCTGCTGCTCGTGCCGCAGCTGCGCGCGACGCGCCGCGTCGACGATCCGGTCGCGCTGCGCAACGCGCTCGCCCAGGGAATCCGCGATTTCGCGAGCCGCGCGGCCGCGGCCGGCATCGCGCCCGAGCGCGTGATGGCCGCGCGCTACGTGCTGTGCACGATGATCGACGAGGCCGCCGCCGATTCGCCCTGGGGCGGCTCGGGGCTGTGGGCGCACCACAGCCTGCTCAGCATGTTCCACAACGAGACCTGGGGCGGCGAGAAGGTGTTCCAGCTGATGGCGCGGCTGGCCGAGAAGCCGGAGCAGAACCGCGACCTGCTGGAGCTGATCTACGCCGCGCTGGTGCTCGGCTTCGAAGGCCGCTATCGCATCATCGACAACGGCCAGGCGCAGCTCGAGGCGGTGCGCGACAAGCTGGCGCAGATCATCAAGCAGCAGCGCGGGCCGTACCCGCCGGCGCTGGCCGAGCACTGGACCGTGCCGCCGCAGCAGCGCCGCCGCTCGCTCAGCTGGCTGCCGCTGGCCGTGGTCACCGCGCTGGCCGCGCTGGTGATGGCCGCGGTGCACCTCGGGCTCTCGTTCGCGCTTGGCGGCCTGTCGGATCCGGTGTACGCGGAGATCCAGGGGCTGCGCCTGCCGCCGCCGATGCCGACGACGGTGCAGATCGCGCCGAAGCCGCGGCTCGCGCAGTTCCTGCAGTCCGACGTGAAGGCCGGCAACGTGGCGGTGCGCGACGAGGTGGACCGCAGCGTCGTCACCTTGCGCGGCGACGGCCTGTTCGCGCCGGCGAGCGCGAGCCTGATGCCCGAGCGCGAGGCGCTGATGGGCCGCATCGCCGACGCGCTGACGCAGATCGGCGGCATCGTGCTCGTCACCGGCCATACCGACAGCCAGCCGATCCGCACCGCGCGCTTCCCGTCGAACTGGCATCTCTCGGAAGAGCGGGCGAAGACGGTGCGCGACCTGCTGATCGCGCGCAAGGTCGACCCGGCTCGCGTGCGCGCCGAGGGCCGCGCCGACGGCGAGCCGCTGGTCGCAAACGACACGCCGGCAAACCGCGCCTTGAACCGTCGCGTCGAGATCACGCTGCTGATCGGCCAGCCCGCGCCGCTGGCCGCCGCCGCACCGCCTGCCCCACCGGCGAGCAAACGATGATCAGGAAGCTGCTCGGCCTCGTCTTCAACCGCTGGGTGCTCACCGCGGTGCTGCTGCTCGCGATCTCCGGCGTGATCTGGTTCATCGGCCCGCTGGTCGCGATCGCCGACCGCCGGCCGCTGGAGAGCGAGAACGCGCGCTGGATCGCGATTGCGAGCATCGTCGGCCTCGGCGTGCTGATCCTCGCATGGCAGGCCTGGCGCGCGCGCCGCGGCAACGCGAAGGTCGTGCAGCAGCTTCTGACGCCGGCACCCGGCGCCGATAAGGGCGCCCCCGAGAGCGCCGATCTGGCCGCGGTGCGCGAACGCTTCGAGCGCGCGCTGCTGACCCTGCGCCGCGCCCGCTTCGGCAGCGGCGGCGTGCTGCAGGGCTGGCGCGCCAAGTTCGGCGGGCGCTACCTGTACGAGCTGCCCTGGTACCTGATCATCGGCGCGCCTGGCTCGGGCAAGACCACCGCGTTGCATCACTGTGGGCTGAAGTTTCCACTGGCCGAGGCGGTGGGCGACCATGCGGTCCGCGGCATCGGCGGCACGCGGCATTGCGACTGGTGGTTCACCGACCGCGCGGTGCTGATCGACACCGCCGGCCGCTTCACCACGCAGGACAGCGACCGCGCCAACGACCGCAGCACCTGGAGCGGCTTCCTCGCGATGCTGCAGCGGGCTCGGCCGCGCCAGCCGATCAACGGCGTGCTAGTCACCGTATCGGTCAGCGACCTGCTGACGCGCAGCGCGGCCGAGCGCGTGCAGCACGCCGCCACTGTGCGCGCACGCGTGCAGGAGCTGCACCAGGACTTGCGCATCCGCTTCCCGATCTACCTGCTGGTGACCAAGTGCGACCTGCTAGCCGGCTTCACCGACTACTTCTCGACGCTGGACAAGGATCAGCGTGCCGCGCCCTGGGGCTTCAGCTTCGCGCTCGATGCGAAGAACGACTCCAGCCTGGCCGCCTTCGGCACGGAATTCGACGCGCTGCAGCAGCGCCTGACCGACGGCCTGATCGACCGCCTGCAGACCGATCGCGACCCGCAGCGCCGCGCCCGCATCTACGGCTTCCCCGGCCAGTTCGCGAATCTGCGCAGCGTGCTGCAGGAATTCAGCGAAGCGGTCTTCTCGCCCTCGCCCTACGAAGCCAATCCGCTGCTGCGCGGCGTCTACTGCATCAGCGGCACGCAGGAAGGCACGCCGATCGACCGCGTGCTCGGCTCGATCGCACGCGCCTACCGCATCGAGCGCGCCGTGATCGCGCCGAACCAGTCGAGCGGCAGGAGCTTCTTCCTGACGCGCCTGCTCGGCGAAGTGGTGTTCACCGAAAGCGGCCTGGCCGGCACCAACCTCGCGTGGGAGCGGCGGCGCACACTGCTCGCGATCGGCGGCTATGCCGCGGTGGCGCTGCTGACGATCGGTGCGGTCGGCGCCTGGGGCCTCAGCTACCTGAACAACCGGCGCTACGTGGCCGACGTGGCAGCCCGTGTCGACGAGGTGCGCAAGCTGGTGCAGGTCACGCCGAACCGCAACTCGCCCGACCTGCTGCCGATCCTGCCCGCGCTCGACGCGACACGCCATCTGGCAACGCCGACCATCGGCGGCGGCGACAGCGTGCCCTGGTCGCTCGGCTTCGGCCTGTTCCAGGGGCAGAAGCTCGACAGCGCCGCGCGCACTGCCTACGAGCACATGCTGGTCGACGCGGTGCAGCCGCGCCTGGCCTTGCGGGTGCAGGAGCGGCTGCGCCTGAGCAGCGACGCGCCCGAATCGCAATACGAAGCGCTGAAGGCCTACCTGATGCTGTACGACGCGCAGCGCTTCGACCCGGTCGCGCTGAAGAAGTACATCGAGGACGACTGGGACGCCCGCCTGCGCGCCGAGCTGACGACCGAGCAGCGGGCGCAGCTGAGCCGCCATCTCGACGCCTTGCTGGCGCAGGGCGCGGTGGTCTCGCCACTGCCGCAGGATCTCGCGCTGGTCAAGTCCACGCGCGCGCAGCTCGCGAGCACCAGCCTCGCGCAGCGCATCTACAACCGCATGCGCCACCAGGGCCTGGGCAGCGAGTATCCCGAGTTCACGATCGCCGCGAAGGCCGGCGGCAGCGCACCGCTCGTCTTTCGTCGCGTCAGCGGCCAGCCGCTGACCAGCGGCGTGCCCGGCCTCTATACCTACGACGGCTACCACCAGGGCTTCCAGAACGCGGTCGGCGCGGTGGCCAAGCAGCTCGCCGACGAACAGGGCTGGGTGCTCGGCGTGACCGAGCCGCCGCGCGACCCCGCGGCGGTGCTGAGCGGCGCCGACGCGGTGACCGACGACGTGCGCCGCATCTACCTGACCGAATACGCCAACCTGTGGGACGCCTTCATCAAGGACATCCGCATCGTGCCGCTGACCAGCCAGTCGCAGGCGGTGCAGACGGCGCAGCTGCTGTCGGGGCCGGGCAGTCCCTTGCCGCGGTTGATGAAGGCGCTGTCGCGCGAAACCACGCTCGGCAAGGACAGCAGCGGCGGCGTGATCGACAGCGTGACGGACCGCGCCGCGAGCGCGATCGACAGCCTGCGCCGCAAGATCCCGGGGCAGCGCCCGGGCGCGAAGATCGAGAGCATCGTCGACGACCGCTTCACCGACCTGCGCCTGTTCGCGACCGCACCTGAAGGCGGCAAGACGCCGGTGGACGATGCGGTGGCGCTGATCGGCGAGGTCTACGTGCAGCTGAACGCCGACGAGACGGCCTCCAAGGGCGGCGTGCCGCCGCCGCCCTCGCCGGTCGCGAACAAGGCCAAGTCGGCCGCGGCGCAGATGCCCGAGCCGGTGCGCTCGCTGGTCAGCGACCTGGCGGGCAACAGCGCGCGGCTCTCGTCGACCGTGCTGCGCCAGACCCTGAGCGCCGAGGTGCGCTCGCAGGTCGGCGAGTTCTGCACGCAGGCGCTAGCGGGCCGCTATCCGATCGATCGCGACTCGTCGCGCGACGCGACGCAGGCCGACTTCGCGATGGTCTTCGGGCCGGGCGGCAAGATCGACCACGTGTTCCAGGACAAGCTGAACCCGTACGTCGACACCAGCACGCGGCCCTGGCGCTTCCGCCCGGTGGACGGCACGCCGCTCGGCAGCGACGTCGGCACCCTGCCCCAGTTCCAGCGCGCGGCGACGATCCGCGACACCTTGTTCGGCGGCGGCGGCCAGGGCGCGTCGATGAAGCTCGAGTTCAAGCCGGTCGAGATGGACCCGTCGCTGACGCAGTTCACGATCGATGTCGACGGCCAGATCGTCAAGTACGCGCACGGCCCGCAGATCCCGACCACGGTGCAATGGCCTGGGCCGCGCGGCAGCTCGCAGGTACGTGTCGAGATCAGCCCGCCGAGCGCCAATCTGTCGAGCATGGTGACCTCCGGGCCGTGGGCGCTGTTTCGCTTGTTCGACCGCGTGAAGATCGACAACGGCAGCGCGCCGGAGAAGTTCCGCGCGACCTTCGACATCGACGGCAAGAAGGCGGTGTTCGACGTCACGACCAGCAGCGTGAGGAATCCGTTCCGGCTGCCGGAGCTGCAGCAGTTCAATTGCCCGATGGGGTTGTGATGGACGAAATCGCGGATGACGATCCGCCCGGCTGGTACGGCAAGCTGTCGACGGTCGGCGACTTCGTCTCGCGGCGGCTCTCGCCGGAGTTCATCCGCTTCGTCGACGACTGGCTGTCGCTCGGCATGAGCGCGGGACGCGAGCAGCTCGGCGAGCAGTGGCTGGAGGTGTATCTGAACGCGCCGGTGCTGCAATTCGCCTGGGCGCCGGGGGTGTACGACGCGCAATGGTGGTTCGGCGTGTTGATGCCGAGCTGCGACAACGTGGGGCGCTACTTTCCGCTGCTGATCGTGCAGGCGCGTGCGCAGCCGCCGCATGACACGGCGGGGCTGCAGAGGCTGGAGGGCTGGCTGGAACACCTCGCCACCGCGGCGCTGCAGACCCTGCAGGATCACGCGTCGATCGAGGCGCTGGAGGCGGAGCTGAACGAGGCCGCGGCCGAGGCGCGCAACGGCACGGTTGCCATCCGCGGCGGCGCAGGCATCAGCGCCCTTGCAGCGCAGTTGCAGGGTCTGGCCGCGGACAGCCTCGCCACGCGCCTCGGCGGATGTTCGTTGTGGCACAGCCGCTCATCGGCGCCGGGGCTGCAGATCAATCAAGGGCTGCCGGCGGCGAGCGCGTTTCCACGACTGCTGGCCGGGGATTGAGCCGTGTCCATACAAGCTGCGTTCAGCGCCTTCGCTTCTCGCATCGCGCTGGCGTGCCTTGCCCTGTGCGGCAGCGCCCAGGCCGGCGGCACGCTCACCGTGTGCAGCGAATCCTCGCCCGAAGGCTTCGACGTCGCGCAATACGAACTCAGCGTCACCATCGATGCGGCCGGCATCGCGATCTACGACCAGTTGCTGGGCTTCGCGCCGGGCACCACCCGCGTCGTGCCGGCGCTGGTCGAGAAGTGGGAGATCAGCCCCGACGGCCTGGTCTACACGCTGCACCTGAGGCCGGGCGTGAAATTCCACGCCACGCCCTGGTTCAGTCCGACGCGCGACTTCAATGCCGACGACGTGATCTTCTCGATCGAGCGCATGCGCGACAAATCCCACCCGGCCCACGCCGCGGCCCGCAACGGCTTCGTCTATTGGGAAGGCATGAGCCTGTCGGCACTGATCAAGTCGCTGGAGAAGCTCGACGCGATGACGGTGCGCTTCACGCTGAACCGCCCCGAAGCGCCCTTTCTCGCCGACCTCGCGATCCCGAGCGTCGGCTCGATCGTCTCGGCCGAATATGCCGGTCAGCTGATGAAGTCCGGCCAGCTGGAGCAGCTCAACACGCTGCCGGTCGGCACCGGGCCTTTCGTCTTCAAGAGCTACCAGAAGGATGCGGTGATCCGCTACGCGGCCAATATCGGCTATTGGGGCGGCGCGCCGAAGGTCGACACGATGATCTTCGCGATCACGCTCGATCCGAACGTGCGCGTGCAGCGCTTGAAGGCGGGCGAATGCCTGGCCGGCATCGCGATGAAGTCCGAATCGGCCGGCGCGTTCGAGAAAGACCCGAACGTCAGGCTGCGCGCCGAGAGACCGCTGCAGACCAACTACCTGGCGCCGAACGCGAAGCACCGCTTCGTCGGCGACAAGCGCTTTCGCCAGGCGCTGTGGCTGGCGATCGACAAGCAGGCCTACATCGCCTCGGTCTACAGCGGCCAAGCGGCACCGGCGGCGAGCTTCCTGCCGCCGGCGATGTGGGGCTACGACGGCAGCCTCGCCGACCGCCACGACCTTGCGAAGGCGCGCCAGCTCGTCGCCGCCAGCGGCTACGACGGGCGCGAGCTGACGCTCTACACCCGCATCGGCGGCAGCGCCGACCTGAAGCGCGCAGCCGAGCTGCTGCAGTCGGACTGGGCACGCATCGGCATCAAGCTGCGGATCGAGCTGATGGAGATCGGCGAGCTCTACAAGCGCACCGGCAAGGGCGAGCACGACATCGCGCTGCTCGCCTGGGCGAGCGACAACGGGGACCCGGACAACTTCCTGACGCCCAACCTCGCCTGCGCCGCGGTCGAGGGCGGCGGCAACAAGAGTCAGTGGTGCGACAAGGCCTTCGATGCCTTGATCGACGCGGCACGCGTGAGCAGCGACCTGAAGCAGCGCACCGAGCTGTATCGCCGGGCGCAGCGGATGATCTACGAGGAGGCGCCGGTGATTCCGCTGGTCAGCCCGGTGATCATGATGGGGCTGAACAAGCGGGTGCAGGGGTATGTGGCGAATCCGTTTGGCAACAGCGATTTTCGGGGGGTGGGATTGAGGCCGTAGACCCCGACAGGCCGCACTCCCTCACCCCATCCTCATCCTCGGCAACGTCGATTCATCGTCGATATCGAAAGCCGCTTCCTCCCGGGCCGCGGCCCACACCGCGATCGCGCTGAAGTTGTCCTGCTTGGGATCCCCTAGCGCCTCGATGTGCACCTGCATCGCATCGAGCCACGCCGCTGGCGAATCGGCATCGGCCAGCGTCGCGCACAACACGTCCTCCTCGACGCACTGCCACCACCCGTCCGTGCACAGCAGGTACGCATCCCCCGGCAACACCTCCGCCGCCGCCTCGCTCGTATGCGGGTCGATCGCATCCTCGATGCCGAGCGCCGCGATCAGCTGGTTCTTCATCGGATGCCGCCGCGCCTGGTCCGGCGTCAGCAGCCCGCCGTCGACCAGCTGCTGCACCACGCTGTCGTCGTGCGTCAGCACCTCGGCCACGCCGTCGCGCACGCGATAGAGCCGCGAATCGCCGACGTTGCTCCACAGCGCGCGCCGCCCCCTGTGGTCGAGGCATAGCACGACGACCGTCGCATGCATGCGCCGCCGCCCCTGCGCGCCCTGCTGCTCGCGCTGCAGCAGCGTGTGCGTCGCCAGCACCGCGCGGGTCAGGCTCTCGGGCACGAAATCGGCGCCCGACTCCAGCCCGCCGAGCATCGCATCCAGGCAGGTGACGACGTTGCGCGAAGCCTCGGCGCCGCGTGCATGCCCGCCGGCGCCGTCCGACACCACGGCATACATGCCGAAGCCTGCCCGCCCGCTGCACAGGTCGTCTTCGTTGTCGTCGCGCTGGCCGCGCTCGCTGCGCGTGGCGAACTCGATGGTCAACATCGGGTGGCCTATGGCGCCTGGGCGGCCGTTTTCAGGCGATCGAGCTGCTGCTCGTAGGCGGCGAGGAAGGCCTTGCCGAAGAGGGTTTCGAAATCGTCCTGCGCCTCGCTGCGGATGCCCTGCGCATGCTGCAGGTACAGCTCCCACAGCTTGGCCTTGCGGTTCCTCGGCAGCAGCGCATCGAGCACGGTCTTGCCGCTGAGCTTGGCTTCGAGCGCCTGCGGCGAGAAGCGGTCGAGCACGCCCTCCAGCGCGGCGCGCATGCCGGCCATTGTGCCGATCGAATGGCCTACAAGGTCGTGCATCGCATCGGTCATCGCCGCCGGTCCGTCGAGGAAGCCGCGCAGCGGCGGCTGCAGCAACTGCTCCAGCGCGGACTGCGCGTCGGGCGAAAACTTCAGCGGGTTGTTGTTGCGCGCCTGGATCACCGTGACCTGGGCGCGCATCTCGTGCTTGGTCGCGGCGCGCACCGCCATCAGCTGCAGGCAGCCATCGACCGCGGCGCGCAGCAGGGCGCCGGTCATCTGCATCAGCTCGGGGCTGAGACCGGCCTGCGATTCGGGGCGGATGCCGGCGCCTTCGCAGAAGGCCTGCCACAAGGCCGCGGCGTCGCCGTCGGACACAGCCGACGGGCGCGGCGCGGCGGCAGGTTCGTCGCGAGCGGTGGCGAGCTTCGGCGGGGCATAGGCTTCGCGCAACGCCGGGGTGTGATCGGGCAACGTGGGCACGACCGGCGCCGCTGCGGCGGCCGCATCGCCGAAGAGCGCGAGCGGATCGGTGGAGATGCGCTCCGATGACAGAGGCTCGCCGCCCGCGGCGGCCGGCTTCACGTCGGCCATGAAGTTCGCCAGCGGGTCGCGCGCGCCACCGGCGCCCAGGCCGAACAAGTCATCGATCGACGATGGGGCGGACGATGGGATCAGGTCGTCGAACTCGCCGGCGCGTGCACGCGGCGCGCCTTCGCCGAAAGGATTGGCGCGCGGCGACTTCGCCGGGGCGGCCGGCGGCGGCGCGAACGGATCGAAGTCGTCGGGCAGGCGCGGCGCGGCGGGCGCGGCGCTGGCAAACGCGGGCGACGACGACGGAATGCCGGCAGGCGCGGGCATCAGGTCGGCGAAGGGGTTGTCGCGCGGCGGCGGGGACAGGCGCGGCATGGGTTTCGGCGGAGACGGCGGCAGCGGCGGCGGCGATGGCGCTGCCGGAGACAACGCCGCCGGCGCCGTGATGGGCATCGCGCCACGCAGCGGCGCGGCGGGCGGTGGCAACGGCGCCGAGCGCGGCGCAGGGGTCGCCGGGCCGAGCAGATCCGCGAAGGGATTGCTGCTGGAGAGCGGCGCATGCATCTCGCCGGCGCTCGCACTCGCTGCGCTCAGCGGGTTCGCGCCACCCGGGTGGCTGCGCGGCGTCAGCGGCTGGCTCGGCGACCCGGTGGCCACCCGCGCATCGATCGCGGCGCGGCCGCGCAGGATGGTGTGCGCCGCGACATCATCCTCGACGTCTTCGCTGACTTCGAGCAGGTAGCCGCCGATGCGCACATGGTCGCGGTGCGCGAGCGGCGCCGATTCGCCTTGCCCCAGCGGCTGGCCGCGCACATGGATCGGGTTGGCGCTGCCGATGTTCTTGATGCGATAGATCGCGCCGGCCTGGCTGATCTGCGCCTGCTGGCGCGAGATGTGGCGCTCCGGGTCGGGCAAGGCCATCAGGTTGTTGTCGGCGCGGCCGATGGTGCCGCCCTTCGCATCGAAGTGGGCAGTGATCGGCTGGGTCAGCGGCTGCTCGTTGAGCGAGACGGCGCGTAGGGTCAGCGTCATGGCGCGGCGGATAGGGAAACGGGAGGGGAAGGCCGTTATCGATTCAGAGGCCGGCCCATCGTCGTCTGCCGTCACCTACGCAACAATGACCGAAAGTCACTGTCGGCAACGCTTAGGCCGATATCCGGCACGTTCAGGTGCGCAACCATAGCCAGCCCGATACGAGGCCGAAGATCAAGGCCAGCAACAGCCAGGTTCGCGCGGCCGGATCGATGCCGCGCCGGCGTGCCCAGCGCCTCAGCGCTGCGACGGCAAAGGCCGCGGCGAGGACCGGGAAGAGCCAGCGCGGATCCATGTCAGGCGGCGAGCAGCCCTCGCGCAGACCGAAGCGAAGCGCCGTCATGCGCATACGGTTGCGCGGCGACGGGAACGGACGGGCACGCGGGCAAGGGCATCGTGTCGGCATGCTGGCGAGCACCGGCGGCGCAGGCAAGCACCGAAGGTCACTCGCCAGGCGATCACGCGCGGCTTGTGCCGCCTGCGGGCCGCGATCAAAATGCGCGCGCCGGGCAGGATCGCGGGACGCTGCTTCGTAGAGCGCAGCGCCTCATGCAACGGCAGGGTGCGCCGGTGGCCGGCCACGACGCACAATCGCAGCTGACTCAAGCCCAGGGACCCGCCCACGCGCTCCATGACCACACCGCGTCTGATCCTGTTGACCGCCGCGGGCGTGATCGCCGCGTGCGCCGCCCCACCCCCGCCCGCGGCGCCCCCGCCGAGCCCACCTGTAACCGCTCCCGCGCCACCGCCGGAGCAGCCTCCGCCGCCGCCCCCTCCGCCCCCGCCGCCGGTGACCGAGACGACCAAGGCCCAGGCGCAGAAACAGGCCCAGGCCGCGGTCGAGATGCTGCAGTCCGGCAACGAGGACGGTGCGAAGAGCGAGCTGCAGCGCGCGCTGGTCAACGACCCGAACAACAAGCTGGCGCTGAACCTGATGCGACAGATCACGACCGACCCGGTCACGCTGCTCGGGCGCGAATCCTTCGCCTACACGGTGCGCTCGAACGACAGCCTGTCGGGCCTGTCGAAGCGCTTCCTCAACGACGTCTACCTGTTCTACGCACTGGCGCGCTACAACGACATCAAGGTGCCGAAGCAGCTCGCCGGCGGTCAGGTGCTGCGCATCCCGGGCAAGGCCCGGGCGCTGCCGCCGGAGGAGCGCGAAGTCAAGGCCCCGCCGCCGCCGAAGGCCGAGCCGGCGCCGCCGCCGGTCGCCGCGCCGACGCCGGCGCCCACACCGGCCCCGCCGGCGCCACCGCCGGAACCGCCGCCGTCCGAAAAAACCTATCGCTCGGCCGAGGCCGCCGAGCGCTCCGGCGACCTGCCGCGGGCGATGGCCGAGTACCGCCGTGCCGCCAGCTATGGCCACCCGAACGGCGATGCCAAAGCCGAGTCGGTGCGCAAGCTGCTGATCAACCGCTACACCTCGAGCGCCCGCAGCGCTTTCGCGAAGCAGGATCTGAACGGTGCGATCACCAACTGGGGCCGTGTGCTGGAGATCGATCCGGGCAACGAAACCGCCAACCTCGAGCGGCAGAAGGCCGTGGCGCTGAAGAAGAAGCTCGACGAGGTGAAGTGATGTCGGGCAGGGCCGCGCGCGGCCTTGGCTCGGCGCGCCGCTGTGCTCAGCCGCCCGCGGAATTCGCCTTGCGCGGCGCCGAAGCCGCCGGCCCGGCCGGCGACGGTTTCAGCTCGCGCAGCCGCGCTGTCGCCACCGGATGCCCGGGCCGCCAGCGCAGGCAGCGTTCATAGGCGGCGATCGCCGCATCCTTGTCGCGCGACAGCACGGTGTCGCCCTTGCGGCAATACACCTCGGCGAGCAGGTCGCGGCTGCGCAGGTCGCGGCGTTCGGCCGCGAGCCGGCGTTCGAGCAGCCGGATCGCTTCGTCGAACTCGCCCTGGTCGGCCAGCATCGTCGCGTGTTCGAGGTCGTTGCGGTCGCGCACGCCGTTGCCCGTGCCGGGCGCGGGTGCCGGCAGCGGCGCATCCACCAGCGCATCGCTCACCGCGCGCCGGGTCAGCGTGATGCGCGACAGCTTGCCGAGGTTGTTGCGCTTGACCCGATCGCGTTCGATCGCGCGCAAGGCCTCGGCAGCCTGCGCCTGCTCGGGCTGCAGCGCGAGGATCGCGAGGTACTGCTGTGTCGCCGCGTCGAGTTCGCCGCGCTGGTAGGCCTGCGCGGCACGCGGCATGCGCTCGGCGACGGCCATGTCGATCTGCAGCCGGGTCTCGGCGAGGCGATTGGTGTATTCGATCGCATCGGGCCGCAGCAAGTGCAGGATCTCCCAGCTGAGTGCCGCTTCGCCGAGTGCGCCCTGCCGCATCTGCGCCTGGGCGCGCTCGCGCTGCTTGCGCTCGAAGGCCAGCGAAGCGGGCGAGGCGCTCGGCGCCGCGACAGGCGCCGGAACGTCGTCCGTTGCGGGCGCCACCGGCGGTGTCGAGCCGCAGGCCGCCAGGAGCAACGCGGCCAGGACGGGCGCAATCGGTTTCATGGCGCGGCGAACCCGCGGCTGGTCTGCAGGCGGGCCTTGAAAGCCTCGAGATCATGGTCGCCGTAGATCATCGTCCGGCGCAGCATCAGCGGCTGCGCATAGAAGGCATTGCCGCCCGGCGTGACGGTCACGCCGAGCTGGTACTGCTGGCGCGAGAGCACGTCCAGCACCTGCTCGTTGGCATCGCCGAAGGGATAGGCGAACAGCTTGACGGGTGTCTGCAGCCGGCGCTCGATCAGCTCGCGCGGCACTTTCGCCTCGGCCTCCAGCGCCTGGCGATACGCGGCATCGGATTCGCCGGGGTTGCGCTCGATCAGGTTGCGGTGCGTCTTGGAGTGCGCCTGCACGTCGATCAGGCCGGAGCGCGACAGATCCTGCAGCTGCGCCCAGCTGAGCGCGTTGCCGGCGCCGATGAAGTCGGTGTAGACGAAGAGCGTGGCCGGGAAGTTGTGCGCCCGCAGCGCCGGCAAGGCATAGCGATGCACCGATTCGTAGCCGTCGTCGATCGTGATCACCACCGATTTCTGCGGCAGCGGCTGCTTGCCCGCGAGAAAGCCCTGCAGCTGCGCGAGCCGGATCACGCGGTAGCCGTTGCGGTCCAGCCAGTCGAGCTGCTGCGAGAAGTTGGCCGGCGACATCGACATCTTCCCGCCCGCCGCTCCGAAGCGGTGGTAGCAGAGGATGGGCACGGTCTGCACGCGGTCGGCACGCACGCCGATCGGATCGATCGGCTGCAGCGGGACCACCAGCGCCTCGCCCGGCTCGGCCCGCGTGACGCCGTTGAAGTCGCCGATGGTCCAGTCGCGATCCTCGTCGCCGAGAAAGCGTTTGGCGATCGTCTTCAATGAGTCGCCGGCCGATGGCACGTAGATCACGAAGCGCGCGTTCTCGCCCAGCACTTCGCCGCGAGCGGGCGCCGGCGGCGGCGTTGCGGCCGGCGCCGGTGGCGCCGCTGGCGGCGGCGCCACCACCGAAGTGCCGCAAGCGGCCAGCCCCGCGGTCAGCACGAGCTCGGCCACGGCACGGCCGAAGCGCGCAGCGGCGGCCGGGGCGTCAGCGGACGATCTTCGTGTCTTCGGCATCGGGCGCGTCGCCGGCGCGGCTCAGGGCAGCATCGGGCGCTGCACCGGCGGCAGGCAGCGGCCGGGCCGCGGTCAGCAGCGGATTGGGCACGATGATGGTTGCCGACAGGCTCGTGGCATCGTCGGCCAGCGGCGCCTCGGCCATCGTGCCGGCGGCCGAGCCGGCAGCGACCGGCGCATCGGCACCGGTGGTCCCGTCAACCGCCGCGGCCGCGGCAGCAGCCGGCCGGCGCGGCACGACGGTCGGCGTCGACACCGCCACGCCGGCGCCCGCCTGCCGATCCTGCAGCGCCTGCGCCATCGCATCGAAGGCGGCGTAGAGGAAGCCGAACTCGTCCTTGCGCTGCTCGCGGATGCGATGGTCGAAGCGGCCCTTCGCCACCTCGGCCATCGACTCTTCGAGCAGCTTGATCGGCTTGGCGAACCAGTTCGCGACGAAGACCATCGCGATCGCCACCGCGGCCACCGTGACGATCACGAGCACGATCATCAGGATCACCGACAAGTGAGCGACCTGCGAGACCGGCTTTTCCGGCAGGCCGAGGGCGACCCGGCCGACGCGCTTGCTCTGGAAGGTGATCGGCGCGACGAAGCCGAGCACCGATTCGCCGTTCGCGGCGAAACGCGTCACCGGCACCCCGCCGGCGCGTTCGCCGAGCGGCTCGCTGGCCGGCGCGCGATAGGGCTGGCCGACCAGCGAGCTGTCGCTCGCGGCGCGCACGATGCCGGCCCGGTCGATGACCTCGATGCTCTGGAAGTCGCCGGTCTTCATCACCTCCTGCAGCGCGACATCGACCGAGACCCAGTCCTCCGACAAGGCCGAGACCGCGTTCTGCGCCGCGAGGAAGCGCGCCAGCGCGGCGCCGTTGTCGGTCACCTGGTTCATCATCGCGGCGTACTGCCGCTGCGTGATCACGGTGGCGCTGACGGCCATCACCGCGGCGACGATCAAGGCCATCATCGCGGCCCACTTGACGCGCAACGGCACGATCTGCGGCTTGTCCTTTTCGCGTTGCGCTTCGTCGATCTCCACCAGCACGCGCGAGAGCGCATCGCCGAGCTCCTTGCCGGTCTGGAAGCGCCGGTCCGGCGCCTTCGCGAGGCAGCGATCGACGACGCGGCGCAGCGAGGCCGGCAGATCGGGCCGCAGCTTTTCGATCGGCACCGGGTCTTCGCGTGCGATCTTCAGGGCCAGCGCCACCAGGCTGTCGCCGAGGAAGGGCCGCTGGCCGGTGAGCATCTGGTACAGCATGATGCCGGTCGAGAACAGGTCGCTGCGGCCGTCGAGCTTCTCGCCCTGCGCCTGCTCGGGCGACATGTACTGCGGCGTGCCGAGGATGTCGCCGACGCGGGTGCGGTGTTCGTTGCCCGAGGTCTCCATGTGGGCGATGCCGAAGTCGGTCACCTTGACGGTCTGCGAGCCCTTCAGGCGCATCAGGTTGCCAGGCTTGATGTCGCGATGCACGATGCCGCGCGCATGGGCGTAGTCGAGCGCGCGTGCGAGCTGGATGCCCATGATCACCACGTCGCGCACCGGCAGGGCCACGCCCGGCTGCATCTCTTCGCTCAGCGGAGCGCCGTCGATCAGCTCCATCGCCATGTACGGCCGGCCGTCGATCTCGCCGACGTCGTGCACGGTGACGATGTTGGAATGCGAGAGGCCGCCCGCGGCGCGCGCTTCACGCAGGAAGCGCGCCCGGTACTCGCCGTCCTCGCACAGCGTGGCATGCAGGAACTTCAGCGCGACGTCGCGGTTGATGCCGGGGTCGTGCGCCTTGAAGACGGTGGCCATGCCGCCACGGCCGAGGCGCTCCAGGATCTGGTAGCGGCCGGCCTGGCGCACCGAATCGATCGGCGGACCGGGCGTACCGGGCAGGGTCTCGCCGCCGATGCGGCTCGGCGTGGGCGGACGGGTGGCGGAAGAGACCCGCGTCGCTTCATCGTCCGCCGCCTCGGGCGCCGGCGCACCGGCCTGGTCGTCGGCCAGCGTGGTGTCGTTCTTCGATGGATGCCCGGTCGGGCCGTCTGGATGCGACATCGGTCAGCCTCTGGGATCCGTTCCGGGCAGGCACGGCAGCATCGGCGCCGTGACGGCATCCTCGGCTCGCAAGGCAATGGCATCAATGAACGAAAGTCATGCTCTGCGCGCAGATCCGCCTGGATTTCTCATCCGCCCGCCGGTTGAATCGGGGCGACCTGCGCGAGCTGCGCATCGCGGATTCGACGAAGGTCATGACCGGAACGGCCGCGCCCGGGGTAGCCTGCTCGGAGTCGCCGCGTTCGCCGGAACGAGCCTTCATGAACCTCACGCGAGCCCGCCGGCCGCCAACGGCAAACCACCCTGCCATGACCACGCCCCCCGACGACGAGCGCACCGTGCGCCGGGGCGTCGACAGCCCCGGCGCGATGCCGCTGCGTGCGCTGGACGGCGGCTCGGCCGATGCGCTGCCGCCCGGGACGCGGCTGCACGAGTTCGAGATCCTCTCGGTGATCGGCCAGGGCGGCTTCGGCATCGTCTACCTCGCGCACGACACCACGCTGGACCGGCACGTCGCGATCAAGGAATACATGCCGGGCGCACTCGCGACGCGCACGCAGGCACTGACGGTTGCGGTGCGCTCGAGCCGCCATACCGAGACCTTCACCGCCGGCCTGCGCAGCTTCATCAACGAAGCGCGCCTGCTGGCGCAGTTCGACCACCCTTCGCTGCTGAAGGTGCACCGCTTCTGGGAGGCGCACGGCACGGCCTACATGGCGATGCCCTATTACGCCGGGGTCACGATGAGCCAGATGCTGCGCCAGCTCCGCGCCCGGCCCGACGAGGCGCTGCTGCGCGCGCTGCTGCACCCGCTGCTCGATGCGCTGGCACTGATGCACGAGGCGCACTGCTATCACCGCGACATCGCGCCGGACAACATCCTGATCCTGCCCGACGGCCGGCCGATGCTGCTCGACTTCGGCGCCGCACGCCAGGTGATCGGCGACATGACGCGGGCGCTGACGGTGATCCTGAAGACCGGTTATGCGCCGGTGGAGCAATACGGCGAGATGCCCGGCATGTCACAAGGCGCCTGGACCGACATCTACGCGCTCGGCTCGGTGATGCAGTACGCAATCACCGGGCACACGCCGCCGCAGGCGGTGGCGCGCTTCCTCGCGGACAAGCGCGAGCCGTTGGCAGTGACGGCCGCGGGGCGCTACAGCGAGCGCTTTCTGAAGGCGATCGACCGGGCGCTGGCGGTATTGCCGGCGGACAGGCCGCAGAGCGCAGCGGAGATGCAGGCTTTGCTCGGGCCGTGGCAGGCAGGATTTGCCGGCCCCGGCATCGAGCCGCTGCCGCAGGCGGCGGAGACGGTCCCGTTGACGACGCGGCCTTCGCTCGTCACGCCGAAAACCGTGGAGCAGGCGGAGGAGATCACCCGCATCCTGCCGGCCGAGCCGCCACGCCGAAGCCGGCGCAGGCTCGCGATCGCCGGAGCGGTCGCGGCGGCGCTCGCGGCAGCGGCCGGGGCTTCGGTGTGGTGGGGTGCGCGCAGCGACACGCGCCAGGCGGTCGAGACATCGAACGTGCCGGCAACTCCGGCACCGGCGCCAGCGCCGGTGCCGGTGCCGGTGCCGGTGCCGACGGCATCGGAAACGCAGTCGCCCGCGCCGGCCGAAGCGCCATCTCCGAGATCGATGCCCAACGATGCCGGCAAGGCCTCGGTGGCCGCGCCGATCGATCCCGAGGCGGAGCCGGCGCCCGCGCCCTCTCCGCCAGCCGCGGTGATACCCGAGCCCGCGCCCGCTCCGCCGCCGGCTGCCGAACCGCTGCCCAGACAAGCGAAGCCGGCGCCTTCGAAAGCGGCGCGCGCAGCGGTCACGCCGCCTCAACGCATCCCTAACAAGAAATTGTCGAACGAGCGCTGCGCGGACATCATTCAACGTGCTTCGCTCGGCGAAGAGCCAAGTGCCGCGGACAAGGACTTTCTCAAACAGGAGTGCGGACAATGAAAACCCTCGCCTACCGCCGGATCGGCACTCTCGCGTGGATCGTCGCCATGCTGGCCATCGCGGGCTGTGCCGCACCCGCCGGCCCCAGCTCGAACACCGACGAGCTGCCCTTCGAACAAGCCGTCAATCTCGCAACTGACAGCCTCGCGCAGCAGACGCAGAAGCTGCCTGCCTTCATGGCCAAGCTGGAGAAGCGCTCCCTCGTGATCGACCCGATGCTCGACGGCGCCTCGGGCCAGCAAACGGCATTGACGCGCCAGCTCGAAGAGAAGATCAGCGCACGGCTCGCGGCGAACCATGCGCAGCTGCCGGTGCTGCCCTTCCAGCTCGCGAACCTGAACAAATCGCAGTACGTGATGACCGGCACGATCACGCGTTTGCAGGACGCCAAGGCGGCCGCTCATGCGCCGTTCCAGATCCAGCTGGCGCTCACCGAAGTGAAGAGCGGCATGGTCGTCGCGCAGGCCGCATCGAGGGCGCGCGACGACGGACTCGACACCACACCGACGCCCTACTACCGCGACAGCCCGGTGCTGGTGAGGGACAAGATCAGCGACGGCTATATCCGCACCAGCCAGACCGCGCCCGGGCAGCCTGCCGACAAGGTTTACTTCGAGCGGCTCGCCACCGCGACGATGATCAACGAAGCCACGGTGGCCTACAACGGCGACCAGTACCAGGCCGCGCTCGACCTCTACAAGGCCGCGCTGGCCGCGCCATCCGGAGAGCAGCTGCGCACCTTGAACGGCATCTATCTCGCGAGCTGGAAACTCGGCCGCACGCAGGAGGCGGAACAGGCCTTCGGCCGGGTCGTCGCACTCGGCATCGCCAACAACAGCCTGGGCGTGAAGTTCCTGTTCAATCCCGGATCGACCGAGTTCTGGTCCGATCCGAAGGTCAGCGGCCCGTATGCGATCTGGATGCGCCAGATCGCGAAGCAGACGACCCAGGCCAAGGTCTGCATGAACGTCGTCGGGCACACCAGCCACACCGGCGGCGAGGCCTACAACGACAAGCTCTCGGCGCAGCGGGCCGCGGCCATTCGGCAGAAGCTGGGAGCGGAGTCCGGGGAGCTGATGACGCGGACGAAGGCGAGCGGGGTCGGCTTTCGGGAGAACATCATCGGGACCGGGACGGACGATGCGAGCGACTCGCTGGATCGACGGGTGGAGTTCAAGATCGTGGGGTGTTGATGAGACCCGGCCGCGATGACGACGCGCTGCGGCGCCGGCGAGCGCTGGCGATGCTGCTGGCGCTTGCGGCGGCCCCGTGGCTGGCGAGCTGCGGGAGCAAACCCCCGCCGCCGCCTCCCCCGCCCAAGCCGCCGCCGCCACCGCCGAAGCTGGATGTGAGCATCCTGGCCGCGCCGCGGCTGAATCCGGACTCGAACGGCCGCAACTCGCCGGTCGTGGTGCGCGTCTACGAGCTGAAGTCCGCTGCGCGCTTCGCCTCGGCTGATTTCATGTCGCTCTTCCAGCAGGACAGCAGCGCACTCGGCCCCGATGTGATCGCGCGCGACGAGTTCGTGCTGCAGCCTGACGGACTCAAGTCGATCAATCGGCTGCTCTCGCCCGAGACTCAGGCGCTCGGAGTGATGGCCGCGTTCCGTGACCTGGACCGGGCGAAGTGGCGCACCGTGATCGATCTGGCGCCCGGACGGGATAACAGCGTAACCGTCGAACTCGACGAGCTCGATGTGAAAGCGAGCCTGGGCAGACCCTAACGTCGACACCCGGCCAGGGCGAGTGCCTGCCGTGTTGTCGCCGCGTTGACCTGCGACGAAGAGACGTGCCACAAGGCGTCAGGCAGTCATGGCCTCCAACTGCCGCGATTGCCGACGCGCCGGTGCGCAGACATTGAACAACGGCGTGCCGGGGTTCAGCAAGCAGAGATGATGCGCCGCCACGGCGCGCTGGGGTTGAAAGCCATTGCGAAGCACGTGCAAACAATGTGATGGCGATGGCGGCTGCCCCATGAAATGGCGCACCCCCACCGCGAATCGCAAGCTGTTCGAATGCCACCATGCAGAAATTTCCGCAGGTTCAGGCCAAGGCAAGCCGTCGTCCTCGTCCATTGCAACGCTGACATCTTGCGCATCGTCGGTTGGCCCGAAGTCGGTTCCTGAAGGCGGCTTGCGTTCCAACGGCGAGTATGCAAGGTCGACGCCGGTAATGAGGCTGAAGGCGCCGCCGACGAGACGTGTCAGATTCAGATCGTCCATCTGCGTGATCAACCAAGGCAGATAGTGCGGATCGCCGACGATTGCGAGGGCCCTCACTAGTGTGCGGCGCAGTGCAGGCACCTTCGCGAGCGACGCGAGCAGCGATCGCATCTCTGCCGGCGGACTCACCCTTGCCAGGGCGAGCAGCGCCGCTTCTCGCATGCCCGGATACGCCTCGGCGTCCGCCACGAGTCCATTCAACGCCTGCGTCGACACGCCGCGATCACCGAGCAGCAAAGCGCTGCGCGCCGCCTCAAAAGTACAGCGTCGGTCCGGATCGCCGAGGGCGGCCCTGCAAGACTCGATCAGATCTATCCGCCCGAGACAACCTGCCGTGCGCAACGAACGGGCACGCAGGCTCGCTTCAGCTGCGTTGATGAACTCGGTGAGCTTGCGTTCCGGATCGACGCCATGCATCGCGCAGGTCGCTATCCCGACTTCGCGCCACCATGACGATGCCGATTCCAACAGTCTTTTGGTGATACCCGACAAGCGGCCAGCCGAAACCCAGCCGAAGGCCGACAGCAACCCGGCGCGGCGATCGGGTAGCGCTTCAGCCAGCGCGATCAAGCGGTCCAGGCGCCGAGCATCGCGATCCTCGATCGCGCGCACCGCAGCAACGAACATCTCTCCGACCCCTGGCCTTTCGAGGTGCCGCAGCGCCTGCGCACTCCCGTAGTCGCCCGCAACGGCGACCCCTTCGAGATGCGCCGCAATCCGTTCGTCGAGCCGACCCAAGTGCCTGAGCCTCACATGGGCCGCACGCACCTGAACCGAGCGGACGTGGCGCAGGTGTGCGGCTTCCTCGACATGCTGCGCGACCACGTCGGCAACCGGCGGCGGCCGCACGATCGGTGTCATGAAACCTTTCTTCCCAGTAACTCCATCACACGGTCCCATTCCTGCGGATCGTGCTGTTCGCGCGGCGGCAGCTTGTCGCGCGCGGTCTCGCCGAATTCTTCGAGCCGCGCAGGATCGGCGCCATTCCGGATCAGCAGTTCAATCATCGATACGTCGAAATTCCCGGCGGCGATAGCCAGCGCTGTCAGTCCGAGGATGCCACCGTAGTCGTTGATCGTCTTCGAGGCGCCGAACTGCAGCAGCAGTTCCGCCATCACCGAATCCTCTGCACCCGCACTCAGACGCAGCGGCGACTCGCCGTCAGACCGCCGCGCATTGGGATCCGCCCCATGTTCGAGCAGCAACCGAGCCAGGTGATGATTCGGCGGATCGGAGGCCACCAGGATCGGAGTTTCGTTGTGGTGCACGTCCCAGGCATTGACATCCGCCCCGTGCGCGATCAGCAACTCGACGAGATCGATCGCCCCTTCGACATCGCACTTGTCACAAGCCAAATGCAACGGCCGCCAGCCCCGTTCGTCCGGTTCGTTCGGGTCCGCGCCGCGTGACAGCATGTCCTGCACACCCGCCCTGTCGCGCCGCTCGATCGCGGCCATCAGTGCCGATGACTTCCCGTACTTCCTATACATCGCGCCTCCTCGAAAGTGCCGCAGCAGTCAACGGCACTGCGCAGCAATCTGAGCCCTGGTGTTGCCGATGGCGACTCGAGTTTCCCGGATCGCCGTGTCGTGGCCCTGGCGTTCCTTCTGGAGCTCCGCAGTCTTCGCCGGGTCGCCGGGGACCGTATCCAGGCTTCTGTCGTTGAAGCACTTGGCCTCCTTTTCCTGCCGCAGCGCCAGCAAGCGGCGCTGCATGCCCAGCTTGCAGCTCAGCCTGTAGCACTCGATCGCTTGCCTGACCGCCGCACCGCCACCAGCAGGAAGGGTCGGCGGCGAAGCCTTGGAGCAGCGCTTGAGTTTTTCTTCAAGATTCGTCTTGCGCTGGCTCAAGCCCTTGCGCACGTGCTCCGGGCAAGTCTGGTTCTCCCATTTCACCTTGCACATCTTCGAGCCGTTGACTGTCGGAACCACCCGGTTGGCCATCGGACTGGCGTGGTTCGACGTTGTCATGTCGGTATGCCGGTCGACATTCTCTCCTTCGAACTTGACGTCGAAAGACCAGGCGATGAAATAGGTCTTGCCCGTGATCACGTGGGTAGAGACACCTGCACCCTGGCCGTTCGTCGCCGCCTCGTCGCCGAGCGGCGAGGTCTTGTAGAAGGACTGATCCTTCAGCATGACCTCCTCGCCCTCGATCTTGACAGTCTTGCTGCCTTCCTGCGTATCCTTCGCGAAGGCCGTGTTCGGATAGGGGACCGGCAACGGTCCGGCCGGCGGCGGCGGGGGAGTCAGACAGACGTCGGGAAACCCGGCGATGACCTTGCCGCCACCGGCCTTGCAGGCAATCTCGTCCCCGTCGGCATAAACGTCGCATCCCATCGCCGCCTCGCGTCACGCAGCGCGGCTGCGCAGCATCGCAACCGCCCTGCCCCCTGCCACCGCACTGCTGAAGCAGGCCGCGCGTGCACCCGGCGCATAGCCCTTCGCCCACGCGTCGCTGGCCCAAGCCAATTGGATCAGTCCCGACGCCGCGCCGGTATCGCCAATGGAATCCGCCGAATGCCACAACGGCTGTGCCGGCTTGCGCACCACGACGGCGAGCCGCCCCTCGACCAGAGCCAGTTCGCGAAAGCCATAACTTTCGCCGGTCACGTCCGAGAGTCGGAACTCCACTTCGTGAAAGCCCAGAGACGCTTCGGCCAAGGCCTCGCGGCCCGCGCTTGCCAGCCCCAACGCAAGAAGCGGCCGTTCGCTCAGCACGCCCGCTTCCTCCAAGGCGAAACCGAGGCCGACCGCCTCGATGCCATGTGGCGTGCGCGCCGGATACTGCCGCTGCACATAGATGGACGCAGCCGCTTCGCCTGGGATCACGCCGTCGGTATGGTTCTCGCGCTTGAGGCGCCAATGCTGGTCCAGCCAGTACAGCGTGCTGGCATTGAGATATGAATCCACACCGCACACCAGGCAGCCAGGCACGTCGTGCTCGCGCAGCAACTGCCTCGCCAAGCGCAGGCCTTCGAATGCAGCGGTGTGTCCCAGTGGCAGGGCGCCGGACAGCCTGCGATGGAACCTGACATCCAGGCGTTTCTCCACCAGCGCTACGACGTCCCGTCCCCAAGCGTCCGCACCGCCTGGACGGCCGGGCTCGGCGATGCCGACGAGCAGCGGCACGGTTTCGAGCGCAGTCGCCGGCATGCCCTCGATCGATTCCTGCAGCGCGAGCGCGAGCATCTCTACCAGCCGCGACACCGAGGCTCCTTCGAACCCCAGGCAGCGTACAGCGGCGCCGATGACCGGCAAGCGATTCTTGTCCCAGTAGGGCAGCTCGCCGAATGCCGCGATGCCAGCACGCATCGCGGCGCATGCGGCCGGCGCGGTGGACCCGGCGGCACATATGACGCCTGCGGCACTCAAATCCAGCACTTGGGCGCTCATGATTTGCGGCGCTCGCGCACGAGTTCTGCCAACGACCGATAGTGCGGCTTGGCCACTACCTCAGGCTCTTCGCCATCGGCGTTCGGGCGCTGCGGCAGCACGCCGCCGACCTCGACGCAGACCAGTTCATGCAAGCTTCGGCGCAGCGCCTGGGCAGCACGAACCGTCAGCATGAAACGCCCCAGATCGGGCTCGATGACCAGGGTATCGACGACACCGGCCATGCGGCTGCGACGGCCATCCTTGTAGACGAAGTCGAACGGAATGCGCAGCGCGGGTAGCTCGAACTCGATACGAGCGCGCGGCGACAGATGCACCAGCACGACCTGTTCGCCACCCCGCAAGTAGTCCACCTGTTGGTCCTCGGGGGCACTCTGGAAATAGCGATCGTCGAAATCGGCAGGCAGGAACGGAAAGGTCTCGGCCCGCCATTTGTCGTCATAGGTGCCTGCCCACTCGAGGCGCTGCGGCCACGATCGCGCCATCGGCCCGAAAGCCATCGGCCGATAGCGGCCATCCGGCTCGGACACGGGCTGAGCGATCTCTTCCGTGTTCGGCAGCGGCCGGCCGTTTAGCTGGCGCGCCGACGTGCCCGGATGAAAGCCACGGCCGACGTGGTTGGGCAGATACCAGCGGTGCGTGGCCGGATCCTCTTCCGGGGCGTGCACTCCCCCATAGGCGTTGTCGTAGGAGATTGGCATCACGGCGAACGCCTCCGGGGCGCTCGCAGAGACGGAGAGCAACTGTGATCGCCAATGGCGGTTGCCGACCACGTTGAAGGACTTGGTCATCGCACCGACGCGCAGGCCCACCGGCACCAGGGTCGCGGGCTTGCCGTCCGGCGCATGGCAGCTGCCGTTGAGCAGCACGTCGCAGCGCGGCTTGTGCAGTGCGAAGTCGTTTTCGTAGAGCGGCGCGGAAAATCCCGGCTCACCGCTGAAGACGTCCGTCATCACCGGTGGCACCTGCTCCGCGAGCAGCGCCGGCATGCCGCCAGGCGAATCAGGAATGCCGTAAGTCCCCTTCGCGACCGCGACCAGCCACTCGCGGCCGGTCTTGTCCGTCGCGACCGTGTATTCGGCGGGCAACTTGGTCGCGTTCACCAGTTCCATCGGCGATATGCCCGAAGGCCGGTCAGTTGAGCTGCACCGATCCGCCCTTGACGCGGTTCACGCCGGTGGACCGGCTCAGCAGATAGCTGCCCTCGATCAGCACCTTGCCGGCGCTGGTGAGCGTGATACTGGCCTTGCCGCAGCGCAGCTGCAGCTGCTCCTTCGCGCTCACCACGACCCGGTGGCCATCGACGTCCACCTCGACCTGGCCGCACGCGTCGAGTGCCGGCGGCAACCGTGCCCGGGTCAGCACGCCCATCACGATCGGCCGGCTGGCATCGCCGCCATCGAACATCAGCGCGACTTCTCCGCCGAGATCCGGCGGGCGCACTTCCACGCACGTGCGCGCACGCAGCGCCGCCGTGCCAGGCTGGCCCGGGAACACAACCATCGGCGTCAGCCCATCGTCGTCAATCGCGACGATCTCGCCGATCACCATGACCGGCATCGATACCGGCCGCGCGTCCAAACCCAAACGATAGGGGAAGGCCGGCGAGCCTGGAGCAGCGAGGTCGCCGGCCACCCGCTCGGCTTGCAGGTCATCGCGCACGATGCACTCCTCGATCGACTCTCTGCTGCCCATGGTCTGCCCCGATGTCAGTTCTGCGAAATCTTCGAACCCTTCATCGCGATGTCGCCGTCGGCCTTGATGTTGATCTTGCCGGAGCCCTGGATCGTGATGTCCTTGCCCTTGATCGTGATCGTGCCGTCCTTCTTCATCGTGATACTCGCATCGCCCGTCGTGATCGCGATCGAATCGGCGGCGCTGATCGAGAGGTTCTTGCCGACGGTCAGAGCGTCGTCTTCGCCAACCGACGTACTACGCGCCTTTGCGACGCTGGTGTTCTGGGCGCCGCCGACAGACAGGCTACGATCCGCTGCGACCTGAGTCGTCTGCGCTGCGCCGATCGTGTTGCTCTGGTCCGCACCGACCGTGGTCGTCTGGCCTGCCCCGACCGAAATGGTCTGCGCCGCGCCGACAGTCACGCTCTGCATCGCACCAATCGCGATCTCCTGCGCTGCCCCGATGGCGATCGTCTCGTTGACTCCCACCGCATGCGTGCGCTGCAGCGCCACCGTCGCCGTCTCGCTCGCGCCGACGGTGATCGACCTGTTCGCCCCGATCGTGATCGTCTCGTTCGACCCGACGTTCTCGGTCCGATTGACCCCAATCGAAATCTTCTCGTTCAGATCCACCGTCTCGGTCCGATTCTTGTG
>Ga0105239_10001655_pt1 | contig 29379 bp, 24 predicted proteins | sample KBSC44metaG_FD_92761 | JGI IMG/M metagenome (GOLD analysis project Ga0105239, IMG submission 92761) | Corn rhizosphere microbial communities from Kellogg Biological Station, Michigan, USA - KBS C4-4 metaG | ecosystem: Host-associated > Plants > Roots > Rhizosphere > Soil | place: Michigan, USA...
TCACTGCTGCCTGCAAGGTGCATCGGTACCCGGATAGCAGCCAAAATTTTTCGCGTCAGTCCACTCAATACCCGTGTCTTAACATCCTCATAAAGCTGGCCTAAAAGATCAGTTCCGGATTCTTCCGGCAAAGTCAACGGCGCTTTTTTCGGGATCACCGTTAAGCCCGTACGCAACTTGAGTTCCAGCGTATCTTTATCAGGAAAATAAGCGAATGCCTGCGCCAATGGTGCGAGGTCCCGGTTAACAATCTTAAAATCCAGCCTTTTGCGGTGCCGCAGAATGGTATAGTCCAGTTCACCGGTACCGAGGTCTTTTACCATCGCATGTATTTCCGGAAGATCAGCATCAATTTCCAAGCTGCCGATGACGCATGAAATAAGCGCAGTCCTGCGGATGCCGGTTCTTTCCTCCTGTGGAAGTGAATTAACAACTTTCAAAAAATTTAACGCATCTTGTTTAATTTGCTGCGCCTTTAGATATTCAGCAGACGCAAAACCCTGCAGCGAAAGCCGCATCAGTTGTTGCTCCACCTCGAACAAACTTTCCCAATTCTCCTTACAGGCGCACAACATCAAAAGGATAGTACCCAAGGGAAAGTGTGCATTCTTTGGCAACTCACCCAGCAAGTAAGTCAGCTCTTCCCGGTAACAGATAGTCTTTTTATTCGCAAACTCAATAACGCGCCCATGCTCAGCCCAGCTCCAGAAATAATCCTCGTGCGCGCTGAAATAATCAATAGCCGTGTCCATTATCGCATCCATTTATCGGCTGTCTAATAACCGCACCGTCGCCCTGTCAGCTGCTGCAAACGCGGCCGCCGGAATTGTTTCGCGGTTAGCCTGCTCATCAAATAAAACAAGATCGCCGCCCGTTGGCATCAAATTAGCAAGCACCTGCGGATCAAGGTCAAAACCTGCCGGTAATAGCAAATTCATATTGCGCCAGTAAAATTGTCCATTCAGCGCCGGCAACGGAGAGCCAATGACCAAAACTTCTTTTTTTTCCGAAACAGCAAACCGTAAACGTTGCAATCGTATCGCAGGTGCAGTCTCTACATAAGTCTTCCAATCCCGGAAAGTAGTCTTTAAAGCATATCCCTCCCGTTCGAACGATGACCTTTTTAACTTCAGTTGAACTTTCATTCCCGCCTCTCCCGGCATCGCCGAAACCGGCATTTCAAGTGGCAAAAAATCACGTAGGTTTTGCCAGGCTAACTCCTTTAATATACGAACAGGCGTTTGCTTCCCAACGGGGAAAAGCCTCCCATCATTATCCACCCAATAGCTCGCCTCAGCCGGTAAGGAGCTCAGCACGGACTGAAACTGCCCATTATTAACCGGCCCGCGAAGCCATATTTCCCCTTCATCGGCGGCAGCCCTCCAGCCCGGCACATTCCGGATACCCCCAAGCCTGTCTTTGTATTTATTTTTTAATAGAATTACACTTTCTCTCATGCCGTATGCATAATCTCGTTCCACAACTTATCTATCGGTGCCTGCACATATTTGCGCTGCTCATCATTACTTATCCATTCACACCGACCGTTTAAATGCGCAAGGCGGTCCTTGATCAGGGCACGTTCTGCCATCTTTACTTCCGGGTCATTCCATTGCGCAGCCAGGTGCTCTACCTCTTTAAATAGTTCTTCCGCATCTGGTACGCTGTGTTCAGCAGCACGCGGATGAATCCCCACACCCGATAAACCTGATGCAATCGCGGCATTGACCATGTTAGTGATGATCTCCCGCTGCTCCTCTGTGTCCCAAATATGCCGCAATACCCACAAGTCCGAAAGAACAGCTTTGTCCCGCTTACAAATAACCGCGCTCGCGGCTATTACTCTTTGCAGCTTAACCGCACGGCGATCCGAAACCTGTAACCCTGAATTACGCAGTTGGTGCACAAGTTCTATATAAATTTCACTTATATCTTCAAGGTTTACTTTAGCGGTGAGTGCCTGGAGACCACGAATTTCCTCCACAGAAATCTGGGGCTTCTCTTCCTGTATCCTTTGCTCCATTACCCATCCTGCGTTAAGCACTGCTTCCAATTTTCCCGGATCAACATTGTCACAGCGAACCCGCAGGAGAAACCTGTCGAATAAAGCCTGCAAAGCTTCATCCTCCGGTAAATGGTTACTCGCACCCAGCACCATCAGCGCCGGCAGCTTCCGGGTTTCCCTCCCCCGCCTGAATATCTTTTCATTCAGCACCATCAACAAACTGTTTAGGATCGCACTGTTGGCATTGAGCAATTCATCCAAAAATATCAACGATGCCTCCGGCAACATGCCTTCCGTATTGGTAACCAAATCCCCTTCCCTTAGCTTGCGGATATCAAACGGCCCGAACAACTCGTTCGGTTCTGTAAAACGCGTAAGCAGGTATTCAAAAGTATTCCCGTCAATCAATTTAGACAGTTCTCTTACCGTCGCACTTTTAGCCGTCCCCGGCGGCCCAAGCAGGAACAAATTTTCACCTCCCACCAGGCAAATCCCCATCAAGTCGATGATCTCATCCTTACCAACAAACAATTCCTTTAAATGCGCCAGTACCTCATGCAGTTTATCCTGGATCAAAAATTCCTTTATCGTATCTTTACTCATATCGTATCTTCGGCTATCAGCAATTCCAACCCTGGCCATAATCCCGGCTGGTTCGCGCCAAGCACCTCGTTTAATAATTCCTTTTCCTTAACCCCTTTTAATCTTTGCATGTCTTTTCGATGTATCATGCGGTCTATGTAAGCATATTTCAGCGACAAGTTTTGCCAAATAACATCATCATCCGAAACAGCTAAATTTTCTATACCTACGGAGGAAAAAGGCCACTGCATAGCTGTTGCTCTTAAATTAGCTACCAGCGGATCCTCCGGCGAGAGGCCACTTCCGAGCCGGAAAAGGTCGGGCAAAAAACGCAGCATCAAGTCAGCCGCGTAAACTGCCCCGGCTGTTTGCTGGCCATCAAAACCCTTCAGCCAGCCATTCAACTCATCTTCATTGACATCTCTTAACAGGATTAGCTGGCATACCCGGAAAACGTAACCAGCTGCCCACAAGGCCGCTTCCCGATCAAAACCCGGGCTATCATAAGGCATTTGAAGACGATCACGATTATACAATTCCGACAACAGCGTTTCAGCAGCTTCCAGGTCGGCTGGTTCAAAACCAACCATCGTACGCGGCACAATCACGTTCCCATCCGCCAAAAGACCGTTTAAAAAAAGGCTTAGTTTCACCCTTTCAAATAAGTAATTATTATCCAATAAACCAAACCTGTATTTATCGCAACTTCATCAAAGCTTCTACAATTAAACTGCAAAAGGCTTTGCAGCAAATATTATCAGTTCGTAACAAGGTTACTTGCCGATACAGAACTTGCTAAAAATATTCTCCAGCAAATCGTCTGTTGTAACAGCTCCGGTTATCTCACCAAGATAGTGCAGCGCCTGTTTAATATCCATCGCCAAAAAGTCGGAGGTTACGCTATCCATACCGCTCAATACCCTGCTTAAAGCGTCTTCAGTTTTTTGCAGTGCTTCCAGGTGGCGGATATTGGTTACCAGCGTTTCATCATCGTTTAGCTGGCTTTTGATGGCAGCATTATAAATACTGCTTTTCAAGTCATCGATATGGAGTTTTTCTTTAGCTGAAATAGAGATCAGGTTTGAGAAGCCATAGGCAGGGAAATCCAACAGGATAGGCGCACCATTTAATAGATCAATTTTGTTGGCCACCAACAGCATATTGATGCCCGGCTTCTGCAGGCTTTCAATATCCTGGTTCAGCTCTTTTTCTGTCATTTCAGATGCATCGTAAACGTAAATCAGCAATGCCGACTGGCTGATTTTTTCCATTGTCCGCTTTACGCCGATCTGCTCTATAGTATCGGTGGCCTCACGGATACCGGCTGTGTCGATCAGCCTGAAATTGATGCCTTGTATGTTCAGGACCTCTTCAATCGTGTCGCGGGTTGTGCCGGGGATATGGCTGACTATAGCGCGCTCCTCATTGAGCAGTGCGTTTAAAAGCGTTGACTTACCGGCATTTGGCCGCCCTGCTATAACTGTATTTACCCCCCGCTTTATAGCATTGCCCAACTCGAACGAGCGGATAAGGCTGCCAATTACCCGGTTAATTTCGTTGATCAACTTTTTAAGCTGATCGCGGTTGGCAAATTCTACATCTTCTTCGGCAAAGTCCAGTTCCAGTTCAATCAGCGAGGCAAATTGCACCAGTTGGTCGCGCAGTGCCTGTAATTGATTGCTAAAGCCGCCTCTAAGCTGGTTTAAGGCCACCTGTTGCGATGCTTTGGAGTTGGATGCGATCAGGTCGGCGACAGCCTCTGCCTGCGATAAATCCAGCTGACCATTCAGAAAAGCTCTTAGCGTAAACTCCCCCGCTTTTGCCGACCTCGCCCCTTTTTTTATCAGCAGCTTTATAATTGATTCGATGATATACGCCGAACCATGGCACGAAATCTCAACTACGTTTTCCCGGGTGTACGAACGCGGGGCAATAAATAACGAAACCAGAACCTCGTCCAATATCATATCCCCATCGGCAATGCTGCCAAAATGAATGGTGTGCGATTCCTGTTTGATTAAATCCTTGCCTTTAAAAACGCTGTTGGCTATGGTAATTGCGTCCGGTCCCGAAAGGCGGATGATTCCAATAGCCCCGGTTCCGGTTGGAGTGGCAAGGGCGACGATTGTTTCTTGTTGGTTCATAGTTCATGGTTCATGGTTCATAGCTATTTGCAGGTAGCTATGATATCCATTTTAACAGAGTGCAAAGTTCGGCAATTAAACACATTTTTTTGTTGCCTGTATGCCATAAACTGGTTAGGCTAAATAAATCGTAATTTTACTGTATGGCAAAGGCGATTCCATACAATTTTGTGCTCGATTATCTCCCGGATAGCGTCGTGCTGAAATATATGTTTGGCTGGCACTACGTTTATTGGGGCAAAAAGCTAATGATCGTTCTCTCCAAAACCCTGAAACGGCCGGAATGGGACGGTATCTGGATTGCGACAGAAAGAGAGCACCACGAAAGCCTTTTTAACGATGTGCCTGAACTGCAGCCTTTCTTTATGGATGAAGTTCAAAGGGAAAGCAACTGGCTGCTGCTACCCATCGACGCTGAAGATTTTGAAACATCGGCAATTAAAATCTGTGAAATGATTTCGCATGGCGATACAAGGGTTGGGCGGTTTACGAAAAAGGCGCCGCTCAACCGGGATTAATTGATTTTACAAATTTTTAGCATCGCTTGTATTAACATCATATTCCTGGTAATCATTAACGCAATATTCCCTACTTTCGCCCTATTATGGTAACCTTTTTTGAAGCCTCGCTCGATACTATTTCTGTACATCATGTTGGCAACCCGTCTATAAATGAGTTGTATTCGCTATCTGATAACCCGCTTGAGTTAAAGGACGAGATTATCCCCAACCTTTTGATGCAATATTTTTTAAAGCCTTTTGAAAAAGCGAACGAAGTTTACCACCTCACCCACAGCAGCGGCGACCTTGCGCTGAACGAGATCCACCATTTTGTTACCAGGATATTCGAGCAAAAGGAAAAATTTCACGAAGCATCTGAACTCATTGCCAAGTTCTTGTTTAAAGTAACGACGCACCCCAACATAAAAGGTGGTGAACTCTACGTGGTTTACTTTAACAAAGTGCAGATTGAGGGTAACCCACTAGATTGTATCGGTATTTTCAAATCAGAAAATAAAGAAACTTACCTGAAGGTTTACCCTGACAAAGGCGGTTTCCAAGTTGATTACGAAGAAAATGCCATCAACATTAACAAGCTGGATAAAGGCGCGCTGATTTTTAATATCGAAAAAGAGAACGGCTACAAAGTGGTGGTAATAGACAAAAACGGCAATGGCAGCAGCGATGCCGCAGTCTATTGGAAGGACGATTTTCTGCAGCTAAAAATCCGCAACGATAGTTATAACCAAACCAGCAATGCACTGGGCGTTTACAAAAACTTTGTCACCAATAAACTGGATGATGAGTTTGAAATGAGCAAAGCTGATAAAATTGACCTGCTAAACCGCTCCATGAAATATTTTAAGGAAAAAGACACCTTTGATATGGATGAATTTACAGGCGAAGTTATCGGCAACCCGCAGGCAATAGAATCGTTCAAAAATTTTAAAAACCAATACGAACAGGAGTTCGACACCCCTATCTCCGATACCTTCGAAATATCAGACAACGCGGTTAAAAAGCAGGCCAAGATCTATAAAAGTGTATTAAAGCTCGATAAGAATTTCCATATCTACATCCACGGCAATAAGGATTTAATTGAGAAAGGTTTCGATGATGGAAAGGCGATGAATTATTATAAGGTTTATTTTAAGGAAGAAGCATAAGCGCGCCAAAGCGTTCTATTTTTGAACGGATTTTTATTTAACAACACGATAGGATTTAAATCATTATTTACCGTAGGGGCGTATCGCATACGCCCTCGCCGATATACAACTCGCCTGGTGGTTACCTTGCATTTCCAGGGCGTATGCGATACGCCCCTGCATTCACAATGAATGTCTTTTACGGGTAACTAATACTACACCGGTATCATCACCGTAAACTCAGTAAACTCACCTTCTTTGCTATTGATCCGAATATCGCCGCCATAACCTTTTACAATTATATCGTGGCTTAATGACAGCCCCAGCCCTGTACCTTCGCCAGTTGGCTTGGTGGTAAAAAAGGGTTGCATTATCTTGTCCTTTATGCTATCGGGTATGCCGCTGCCATTATCCTTTACAGTTATGCTCACAAACCCTTTTTCGGCGCGGGTGGATAGCGTTACTTGTGGCTGATATTTAGGGATATTGAGCTTGCTTTTTTGATGCACCGCATAAAACGCATTATTAAATATATTTAGCATAACCCTGCCAACCTCCTGCGGAACCACGTTTAGCTTAGGTATTTTATTGCCCTGGTCCATCAGCATGCCTGCATTAAACGATTTGTCCTTTGCCCGCAATCCGTGGTACGATAAACGCATGTATTCATCAGTCAGTGCGTTAATGTCCGTTGGTTCACGCTCGCTGCTGTTATTGCGCGAGTGTTGTAGCATGGTTTTAACAATGCCGTCGGCACGTTTGCCATGAAATTGTATTTTATCCAGGTTTTGCTCCAGCGTGTCGAACAATTCTTTTTCATCCTCCAGATCACGGTTTTCTTTTTGTTGTGCCTCTTTCAGTTCGCTCAACATTTCGATACTTACTTCCGAAAAGTTATTTACAAAGTTCAACGGGTTCTGAATTTCGTGGGCAATAGCCGCGGTAAGTTCACCTAACGATGCCAGTTTCTCACTTTGCACCAGTTGCGATTGTGCCACCTTTAGCTCATCCACCATTTTTTCAAGGTGGTCGCGCTGGGTTTCAATCTCTTCTTTTTGCTGCATCACCTCTTCGGTGCGTTCTGTTATTTTTTGTTCCAGCCTGCGTTTGTCCTTAACCAGTTGCAGCGCCCGTACATGGGTAAAGCCCCATACCAACCCGGCAAAAACTCCCAGGTAAATTAAATAAGCCCACCATTTTTGCCACCATGGCGGGTCAATCGTAAAGCTTAACCGAGCCGGTGCTGTCCAATCCCTGTCAATGGTTTTACCTGATACTTCAAAGGTATACTCGCCGGGTGCCAGGCTAAAATAGTTCCTGCTGTTTGTTAAATTGGTGAGCTGGTTCCAATCCTTATCAAGCCCCAGTAGCCTGTATCTGTACCATGTAGTATCGTGCTTCGCCAGGTTTAATGTATTAAATTGAAACTGGATAAAATTCTGGTCGTAACGCACGTGCAAATTAACCGGTATGTTATACGGTGTTTTAACGCTGTCCCATCTTATCCCGCTTTGCGAAGTATAGCCCGTAGTTTCCGGGTGCTGACCGCTGGTGTACGATATATCTTCATTAAACCAAAGCGTGTCTTTTCCGGTTACATCGTAGGCAGTTTTATTCATAAAAGCACCTGGCTCGTCCATAACATTAAGCCCGCTGATGTATACCTGCGGCGCTGGCATGCTTTTCCGCGACAAATTCAACATTATCAACCCCGAATCGCCCATGCAAAAATAATTATCACGCGTTATTATGTCGGTCAGCCAATTGCCCCGTACGCGTTTTATAATACCGTTTGCTTCGCCAAACGATCTTGCTTTCCAACCATCCCCACTCGTTACACCTGCCACGGGCAGAGTAATTTCGCTAACACCCTTATTGGTGCCGGCATACATTTTACCGTTATGGTTTATCAACGAAATTACCCGCTCGTCTACAAGCCCCTGTGGTGTAGAAAAAGATATTAATCTATCGTCTTTTGCATTTGCTATTAAAATGCCTTTTGCCGTTCCTATCCACATATTGCCACTGTCGTCGGCCTGCAGCATTTTCACCCCGTTAACAGCATTTACCGACTTGATAGTCCAGGTATCCGGGTCAATAACGTTTACTCCGCCGATACGCGTAGACACCCAAATACGGCCCCGTTTATCAAGCTTAATATCGTCGATATTTTGCCCGTTGCTTAACCCACGTGCCTTACCAATGTGCTTAAGCTTAAATCGCCAAGGTCAAGCACATCAAGTCCGTCCTGGTCGCCGCCTATCCATAGCCTGTTCTTTTTGTCAGCAGCTGTTGATAATATCAACTTGTTTGTAAACCCTTCTTCCGTGCCAAAATGGGCTATCGAAGTATGCGCCGAATCAACTATATCCAGGCCATTGTTGGTGCAAATAAATACTTCGCCCTGTATTTCTCTTATAGTCTGTACAGTATCATTATAAAGCCCCTGTAATTTGGATAAATGTCTTATTGTCTTGTTTTTACGGTTAACAATATAGACGCCGTTATTGGTACCCTGCCATATCAGCCCGTTTTTATCTTCAAATACGCTGGCCGTTCCGGCGTTTCCTATATGTTCAGTTACGGTTTTACGAACATTAACAGCATTCAACCCACCGTTCGTCGCTATCCATATATGCCCGTTATTATCTTTGTCCATCCGCAGGATAAGCGCATTGCTCAAACCGTCATGCTGTTTAATGGTTCGCACCAGGCGTTTGTTTAAATCAAAAACATACAAGCCGCTGTTGGTGCCGCACCAAACCTTGCCGTCATCATTTACAAACAAACACGTGGCAAAAGTTTTTGGCAGTTGTGCCTCCCTTATGTTTTGTATAGTGTTATCGGCACTGCCCAATACGCTTAATACTCCATCTGCAAAACCCGCCCAAACATGATTGGTGCGGTCATTTACCAGCCATGTCAGCGAATCTGATTTTAACCCATGTGCCTTATCAAGATATTTTATCTTTTTATTAACCGGGTCGATGATGTTCAGGCCACCGCCTAAACTACTGATCCATATATTTCCCTTGTCGTCCTCCAGCGTCGATACAGTTGCCACGGTGGTTGATAATCCGTTTTCTTTCCCCAGGAATTTTACAATTGATAATTGAGTATCCAGTATATCAACGCCACCGGTGCTATAAGTTACCCATATCCGCTGCTCGTTATCTATCATCATCCGGTTGGGTTTATCGCTATTCAACCCCTGCGCAACACCAGTTTTTTTAATAATACCATTCTTAATATCAAGTACCGATATGCCACCACCAAACTCACTTATCCATATTTGCCCTTGCTTATCCTGTAAAATACAATCTATACTATAATCAAGCGGACCTGGAAGATACTGCTGCAAATTTTCGCCATCGTACCTGAAAAGCCCGCCCTGGAAGGTTGCAAACCACAAAAAACCATCATGGTCTGTATAAAGGCACGAAACCGAATTGCCCTGCGGCCCGGGGATATCGCCAAAATCATATATAAGCTGTGATGAATTTACCCTGGCAAGCGGTCCCCGTTTAATTAGCTTTGGTGGCGCTAAAATGTAGGTTTTAAATTTCAGAGGCTTTGCCGGCAGTAAATCTATATCAAGATTTTTGGTGGGTAGTGCTTTAAAATTTAAAGTCGCCTGCTCAACGGGCTTCGAAAATGGTTTATAATCAGTAGTATCATAAGTTTCGGTGGGCAGCTTTTTAAAATCCAGGTTATGGAACTGGGGTTGTATATGGGCCGTTACAATGGCATCCCAGTTTATCTTTTTCGGTTTGCTGAATTTTATTGGCTGGATAACCGGCTGTTTAAATGCCGGCGGCTGGTTTGTACTGTTTTTGTTTGATAAATTATTACAGGAGGAAATTATAAAAACAGAAATAATGTATAATCCCCTTTTTAAATTTATCATGTTTAAGTAGCTGTTTGGTCTCATCAAAATAAGGTAGCGGCGGCAATGATAATGTGCCTTGCTAAAATATGGATATCGGTTTAAAAATCAACAAAAAATAGCGTCAAAATATCACCCACAATGGGGGATATACTATTTAGGCATTAAGCGGATATTAAGAACTGATTATAGCCGGTATTTTTATCGATAATCTTACTAATTTACAATGCGTTATTTAACAAAGGCATAACCTTATTTACCATGAAATGAAATACATCCGCATCATTCCCCACGATAGCTTAAAACATTTAGTTGAATGTTATTGGATTGTTGAAAGCGACGATACTACAACGAAAGTCGAAAAAATAATACCAGACGGCTTTACCGAGCTGATATTTCATTACGGCGACCCCTATCGTAAAAAAGTAAACGACGAATGGCAGTCGCAGGCGCTTAACCTTTTATGCGGGCAGATAAGCAGTTACTTTTATTTGGAGAACACGGGGACGTCCGGAATCATTGCGGTTAAATTTATGCCTGCCGGGCTAACCCAGCTTTTCGATATGGACATGAGTGTTTATAAAGACAAAATAGTTGATGTTGATACCGTGCAGATTGAACAATTGAGCGGACTCCGGAATAAAATTATCCCGTTTGAAAATGAAGACGCGGTGAAAGTTATTCTCGATGATTATTTTATCGCGCTTAGTAATTCAGTACAGGATACACCGGTAACTAATGCGATTGAGCTTATATTTAAAACGAATGGCATGGTTTCGGTTAAAGAAATGGCTGAGGCCGCCTGCGTGGGCGAACGCCACCTGGAGCGGCTGTTTAAAAAATTCGTCGGCCTTTCACCCAAATATTACGCACGCATTATCCGGTTCAATTATATCTTCCAGCTTATCCAGGCGAAGAATACGCCCTGGGCCGATATTGTATACCAGGCAGGTTATTACGACCAGTCGCACTTTATCCGCAACTTTAAAGCCTTCACAGGCGAAGACCCATCCGCCTATTTTTTTGACGAAGAAAATATGGCGAACTTCTTTTTAAACAAGTAAACGCGGCAAGTCGGCTTTGTACAATACACGCTTTTGGTCGCGGGCTACATTTGTTGAAAAAACAAAAAAACATGAAAAATCTATTATTAATTACCGCATTATTACTTGTTGGCGTTGCCGGTTATGGCCAGCCAAAACAAAATCCTGAATTCAATAAATTGAAATGGCTAACGGGCACCTGGAAACACACCGGTCTCAAAGCCGGGCAAACCGGTACCGAAACATGGTCGGTGACTTCCGCCACCAAACTTACCGGGAAAGGCATCACTATGCGAGGCGCCGACACGACAGTTGTGGAAAAACTATCGTTGATCGTTAAGGACAATGATATTTTTTATGTTGCCGATGTCACAGGCAATCCTAAACCCGTGTTTTTTAAAATGACATCGATAACGGCAGATAGTTTTGTTTGCGAAAACCCGCAGCATGATTTCCCCAAGAAAATAGCCTATAACCGCGTTGACGGGGGCATACACGCCACAATATCCGGCGATGGGAAGAGTGTGGATTATAATTTTGTGAAGGATTAAGAAGAAACAAAGCGCAGTGTCGTTGACAGCCCCTGCGCTTTGTTATATTACCTTTTTACATAATGCAAACCAACCACTCCGCAATCAAAAACTTTCGTTTCCTGTAATTTAAGGTTTACCCGCTCGCTAATATCTTTGAATAATGGGATGCCTTCACCCAATAAAATTGGATTTACAAACAGCCAGTAATCATCTATTAAGTTGTGATGCATCATGGTATGTGCAAGGCCGGGGCTGCCGAACATGGTAATTTCAGCACCTTCAAGTTGTTTTAATGCGGCTACTTTTTCGCTTACATTATCGGAAATTATTGTTAAATTAGGTTTGCCTGTAGGCTGCATTGTTGTGGACACCACCACCTTTTCAACCCGGTTATACCATTCCGAATGCTGCTTGTCATGTTCAGAAGCATCCGGTTTGTCGCCGGCGGTAGGCCAATAGGCCTCCATGAGTCCGTAAGTGTTACGGCCGTAAAGCCCCATATCCGAACGCTCGGTCTGGTAACCTGCGTATTTGAACATTTCAGCATTAATTTTTATCCAGTCCATTTCGCCATTGGGGCCTGCAGCAAAGCCATCTAGCGATACGTGCATAAACAGGGTTAGTTTTCTCATAGTTTATATGTGTTTGTTTTGTTAAACAAATATAAAGGCGGGATTTTATAAAGACGGGGGTATACCGTGCCAACCTGGCGGGGAGAATTTGCCAAGTAGAAATTTTTGTTGTAGAGACGCAATATCTTGCGTCTCCCGCTGAAAGGTAACCATTATGTAATGTACCCTGCAGTAATTGCAAACCCGTCCTGTCTGAGACGCAAAATATTACGTCTCTACGGTAAAAACCATCATCACCATAGCAAAATACTACATATGTATTATTGCCCGCCGCAATAATCAAAGCCATATTTGTTAGGATTAATTCAGTCAAAACAATTACCCGTTATGAAAAAGATACTTATCACCATTAGCTGCCTTATTTTATCCATAACAGCATTTTGCCAACCGCCGGAGGAACAGGCTGCCCTTGAACTCGCGAAGCAAGGTAAATACCCCGAAGCTATTGCTGCATTCGAGAAAATCATTAGCGCCGACGGCAAAAATGTAAATGCCATCAACGTGCTTAGCCAGCTTTATTTACGCAGCAACAAAGCCCAGCAGGGTTATGATGTCGCCACACGCGGTCTCGGCATTGCTCCCGATAATATCGACCTGAATATTACAAAAGCTAAAGCGGCCATGGCGCTTAACCATGACGATGAAGCGCTTACCATTATGGACGCCGCCATTACTAAACATGATGATGTATTTATACTCTATGTTATTAAGGGCAATATCCTCGACGACCAGAACAAAATACAGATGGCCATCGGCGCCTACAGCAAATCGATACAACTGAAGCCCGACTTCCCTTTTGCTTACCTGAGCCGTGCTGAGGATTTTGCGTCAATAAGTCGTTATGAGAATGCGCTTACCGATTATAACAAGTTTATTGAAATGATACCGGATAATGATGAAGCCTTCAATATGCGGGGGGCAACCAATCATAAGCTCGGCAAGAACACAGAAGCATTGGCAGACTATTCAAAAGCTATCGAACTCAATAAAGACCAGAAGTATGCTTTGCTTAACCGGGGTATTCTTTATGCAGAAACAGGCGCTGCCGATAAGGCAATGGCAGATTATAACCAGGCAAAAACTATCGACGCAAATTTTGACGATGCCTGGTACGAATTAGCCAAGCTTTATCAAAAGCAGCGTAACTATCCGCCGGCGCAGCAAAATATCGAAAAAGCTATTTCCATAAACAACAGGATAGCAAGCTATTACACTGTTTATGCAAAAATTTTATTAGGGGCCGATAAAAACGCCGAAGCCCTGGCCGCAGCCGAGAAGGTAATCGCAATGGATAAAGTAAACGCCGATGGATATCTGTTAAAAGCCACGGCCTATAGCAATATGGAAAAGTATGATGATGCAATAGCTGCGATAAACGATGGCCTTAAACTTTTCCCCAACAATTATATGTATTACTCACTGCGCTCAGCGGTTTACAAATTTAAAGGCAATATAGCAATGTCTGATGCCGATAATCAAAAGGCAAAGGAATTGGGCACAAAAAATTAATGACGATGGCAAGGTTCTATTGTTTGGTTGTTTTATTGTTTGCGGTTGAGCTTGCCGGGGCACAATGCAAAAGCGGTGACTGTACCGCAGGTAAAGGCGTTTACGATTTTGGATGGTGCGTTTATAGCGGCGAGTTTAAAAATGGCAAACCTGATGGCCAGGGAACAATGAAATACGATGATTACACCTATGTGGGCTCATTCAGCAATGGCATAGAGGATGGGCAGGGTGTTATAACCTATAAAAGCGGTAAAACCGAACAGGTGCTTTACAGCAAAGGAGTAAAATCGGCAGCCGGGCCGGCCAGGGTGAAAGCAGCCGACTGGAAAGAAATAAAAGGAACAAATGCGGGTTGCATCAACGGCGATTGTGAAACAGGCTTCGGCAGCTTTAAATTTCCAAGCGGGAATGTTTATACTGGCAATTTTGTGAACGAACAGCGCCAGGGAAAAGGTACCATGGCTTTTGCCAACGGCGATGTACTTGAAGGGAATTTTAGCGCAAACGCTATTGTTGACGGAACCTACCGGTTTAACAATGGCTACAGATTTACCGGAAAATGGGATAACAAAGGCGATATGTATGACGGACTTTATTACAACCCGGCGGGCACTGCTATACGGCTCGACCATGGCCAGGTTATTGCACCAGAGCCTGTTTATACATTGCCGGCAAATCTGCCCCGGGGTGCTATAATTGTTTATGGCGATTTGCCCGGCGAAAAACCCTGCAAAAATTTAGAGGTATGCCCCAAATGCGGTGGGCGTAAAGTTTTAAGCAAGCCTATAGTTACAACATATTCGTACACCGTGCCCGGTAGCTACTCTATCGACAGTCATGGCAACAGGCACACCGAAATTGAAAGCGTATCAAACAGCCACACCCGCAGCATACCTAATTACGAGGTTTGTGATAAATGCGCCGGTAAGGGGAAAATTTGTGCGGATAAAGATTGAACGATATTTCAGGGTTGTTCTTTTATCCAAAGCCCTGTTCCGCTTACAATTATCTTAATTACTTTGCCATTTGTATCCCTAATAAATTTAACCGGCCAATCGAAACCTGCTACCATAAATTTATCGCCTGACAGATGTTTAACCAGCAGCTTTTCACCGTCCCAAACCTGTGTGGCCACCAATTCATTATTTACGATATCCAGTTGCAAAAATATAGATTGATTTTGCCTCGTCATTTTAAATTTGCCGGTATAAGCCGAAAGGCTGTCGGTTTGTTGATTGATGATGGCTTGTGCTTCCGTGGCACCGGCAAAAGCGCTTTGTTTAAACGCTATCACCATAAATAACAATAAAATATTTTTCATGCCGGTTTATTTTTGAGTGATAAATGTATCGCCTTCCAAAACTTCTGTAAATGCAATATGGCCTTTTAAATCTTCAGGATAAAACCAGGCGTCGCGCAATTTCTTTTCCGAAAATAACTTCAACTGGTCGCCGTTATGTGCCGACTGGCTTTGTGACGAATTACCATAGCTCACCAGTACTTTCGCTTTTATGCGTCTACCAAATTCAATTATCCCAACCCACGAATCCCCACTACTTACGGTTACTGTTTTGGTGCCCCTGCCTGCATTGGCCACCCGGAACACGCCCAGTTCGCCATCAGCACCATTACCGGGCAGGTCGATGCCATTTCTTTTCAACCGGTAATAAGTACCCCAGGGCGTTGCCAAATCGCCGAAAGTAGTTTTGATTTGTTTGGCTACCTGTTCAAGCAATTCAACGCAATGCTTTTTGTCGCGGAGGCCGGTTGGTGTAGTGCTCGGCCTGTTCGGGTCCCACCTCACCGCATAATTATACTCGTTTGATGGCTGAAAACGTCGCGACCAAAAATAAAATAGCAACATGCCTTTACTGTCATTATCAGCATTCCCGTCCCATTTGCTTAAAACTTGTTTGGCTTCCTGTAACAACGGAGACGAAGTAGTGTCGATGCCGGATAATAAATCATTCAATACCCTATCGGCTAATTCAACATGAGTGGATAGCTTGTAATCTATCAAATGCTCGAACGTAATATTACTATCTGCCAGCATCATATTTGCTGCACGCTGCGGGCGCAGCGGCATTTTATCGGGCGCAATGTATGCGGGGTAATTGTACTTATCCAATTCCTGTGGCAGAGTGGCACGCCATGGCGGGTCGTTGGCATTTTGCAGCCACCCACTTTTCGGGTTCTTCAATTTTGGCAGCTCATCGTATCTTAAATAGCTGCTCCAGATGTTTTTTGATGAATCTCCCTTTATTACCTGGTTCCAGTCTTCAAACGTACCACCCGGTCTGCGGGGTACCAGGCCGTTAAAAAGATAAAAAATATTTTTGTCAGCATCGGCATAAAGCACATTCCAGAACGGCATTTGCTGCATTTTTAAAGCCTTTTCAAACTGGCTGAAATTTTTGCTGTTTGCCATCCGCCACCACTCCAGCAACGCGTTTGGCCTGTCCATACCGGCAACTTTTAACGCCAGCGCTTTATTTTTATCCATGTTGACGATATCGCCAAAGGCAGTCGAATAAAACTTCATGGGCTTGGGCATGAGGCTGCCGTCCTTTTGCTTTATCCATATGGTGTCTGCCCGCTCTTTAAGTTCATGTTTTTTTCCATCGAGCATGTAACCGCCGTCTTTAAGTGTTATTTCAAAGCTGTCGGCATTATCTAGCGTATTGTCGGTATGAGTCCAGCCCAAATATTTGTTAAAGGCAATAGCGCTGCCGGGAAAGCCAACCAGGTTCGCCCCATAAATAGGGTTTCCATTAAGCGTTAGCTCCGTTTCAAACCAGGTAAACTCGTTGCTCCAGGGTAAATGCGGGTTTTGTACCAGCATCGCGTTATGAGTGGCCGTACGCTTACCACTGATTGCATAGGCGTTTGAACCCATGTCCAACCATTCCGGCACTTTGTTCAATTCATTGCCGCCGGTAAACTCCATCACAAATACATACAGGCTTTGCAGGTTTACATCGTCCGGGGTAACTGGTAGTATTGGTAATTTGTCTTTATCGAGGACTTCCGGATGGGCTTTGGCATAGGCATTCATGCCATCGGTAAATGATTTTATAATCTGCTTTAGCTCCGGGTTTTGCGTTTTGCGAAACGACACGGCTATTTGCGGAATATTTAAACTATGCACCAACTTGTCGGATTGCTCATACGTCGGGCCCCAATAGGCGGCCGCCTTGCCCCTTGCGTTGGCATAAATCCGTAAAACCAAATTGGCATGTGCCTGCATTTCGGCCCAGCCCTGTGCAAAAAACAGATCCTTTTGATTTGACGCAGTTATATGCGGAACACCCCATTCGTCCCAATCAATTTTGGCCTTTTGAGCAAAAGTGGTTTGGTGATAAAAGGCAGACAAGAAGAAAAGTAATAACAGGCAAGGTTTTTTCATTTTATCGGGATTAATGAATTGGTGCCCTAAAATACTGCTATATTGATACAAAAAGAAATTTATTGCAAATTAGTTGCATTTAACAAAATCATTACTACCTTTTGTTTGGACGATTTTGACGGCAGATATAAAAAAAACGCGCACAAAAAAGCCCGGGATAAACTGTACCGGGCTATATTCTATTAAGCAGTAATTTTTTAATTAACTCACCAGCCTATTCAAACAACGTTTTTGGGTGAAAATGTTTCCATGAGTGCATGTATTCCTGGTAAGCTTGTATTTTATCCAATTGTATACCTTTATTTAGGCCATCGGTACATAAGCCATTCCAGTTCCAGGTTGATACGGTTTCTTTATCTGTAAGCCTGCCAACAGAGTCGAGGTTGAAATGTAATTCGCGCCCTTTTACCATACGGTTGTAGGCATGAAACGTAAGGCTGTCATTTTCAAGACCGATCATAGTAGGCGTGTTGGCAAAATTATCGTTTATTACTTTTGTTTTAACCAGTTTACGCCAGTTATATGCTTTAGCCTGGTTGTTTATAATAACACCCAGCACCCAGCTTTTTCTTAAAATAGTGTCTTTGTTTTTGATAGTGCTGTCACGGTCGATGGCCTGTATCCGGTCGTAGTTTTTCAGGTCGGCGTAGTCTGTTTTAAAGTGATTATCAGGCTGCAATATCAATGAATTTGGATATTTCTCCAGCCACGATGCCAGGGTTGACTGTTCGTAATTCAATTCTTTTAAATGGGTACCTTTCAAAGTTCCCACCGCCGCAATACCTGTTGCCTGGTACCACCAGGTTTTTGTAGACTCATCCTCAATTATTGCGTTATAGTGCCTTGCTCCCACTAACCTGAACTGCTGCCTTTTGCCATTAACAATCGGGCTATACACGCGACCGGTGCGGCACATGGTACAATAGGTAACCAATACCGGCTCGCCGCCTACGTCGTCCTGCACTTTGTGGTGGTACCCCAGGTAAACAAGCGGATAAGCCTTTGCCACGCCATTATTTACCACCCCCAATATCACCATATTGCCCGGCACATGATTGCCCGCAGCATCGGCAAACTTTACAGTTTTGGGTTCTTCGAACATGGTTTCAGCTTTGTACATCACGTCACTCACATAATAGCTTCCCAAAAACAGCACTAAACAGGCTACTTTTATAACCTTGTTTTTTGTGGAGTTGGCTGCAAAGTATTTGATGATATAGTAAAGCACAATTAATGCGCCGGCAATACGCAACGGGGTCACTATTTTTTCGAGATAGTAAGATGCCGTTATTGCATTAAGATCCTGGCTACCCGGAAAAGGCATTAGCAGGTAAGCATGTACCAGCCCGGGGATAAGCAGTAAACAAAAGCCTGTCCAAAATATCCAAGGACTTGTTTTAGTATTTTTCATTTAAAAAATCAGGTTAATATTGGAGAACTGAATATAGAGATTTACAGGGTTTTATCAAATAATATTAAAAAAGAGTCAAGAGCCAAGAATCAAGAACCAAGAAAACTGCGACCAAATGTCTATTGTTAAATTATTAGCTAACCCAACAAGGTCTATCTTGGCTCTTGATTCTTGGCTCTTGGTTCTAAAAATCTAACTTTTTCCGTATCCAACAAAGGCCATCCGCTCACCCATTTCTTTGTAAGCTTCGTTTGGCTGCGGCGCCCAGGTACCCAGGCCGTCAACATAGCGATTAAACATACAAAAGGCAGCTGCTATAAGCACCGCATCGTGTATTTCACTGTCATTGGCTCCGGCTTCACGCGCAGCGGCAACATCAGCATCTGACACATTTTTACCGCCTTTTTGCACCTGGTGGGCAATATGCAACAGTGCACGAAGCTTATCTGAAACCGGGGCGTTTGGCAAACCCGCTTTTATCTCATCAATAAAACCAAGCCCGGCGCCAAGATGCGCGCAGGCCGCGGCTGCGTGTGAAGTATGGCAAAAGTGACAATTGTTCCAATATGAAACCGATGCAGCTATAATCTCGCGTTCGCCACTTGTAAGGTCCGATGGGCCGCGTAAAAGGGTCTCAGCAAGGTTGAGCAATGGCCTTGCAGTTTCGGGGCGATAGTTTAGCAAACCTACTATGCCCGGCAGTTCTTCGTTTTTTAAGGTTATATGAGCCATAATGTTGTTTTATAATTTTAACGATAAACACTTGATTGATACCCTTCTTCGGCCCTGCGAGGTGCCCGTTCAACATAAAATTGTTTATCCTGCGGCGCCCAGGTACCCAGGCCGTCAACATAGCGGTTAAACATGCAGAACGAGGCAGCAATTAGCACGGTATCGTGTATTTCAATATCGGTAGCGCCGGCGCCTTTCGCGGTGTCAATTTGGACAGCGGTAACTTGCTTCCCTCCTTTTTGAACACTGCCTGCTATGCTAAGCAATGCCTTCATTTTTGGCGATATTTCAGCCGATTGAAAGTCCCGTTTAATCTGTTCAATTTCTTCTATATCGCATTTAAGGTAATGCCCGGCCAAAGCACCGTGAACGTTCTGGCAAAAGAAGCAATCATTCAGGTAAGATACGTAGGCGCCAATCAGCTCGCGTTCGCCGCGGGTTAGCGTATTGTTATCATCCCGCAAAAGCACTTCGGCCAATGCATTCAAAGGCTCGGCCATTTCCGGCCGGTACGCCATCAGCCCGCGTATGCCCGGCAAGTCGTTATCAAGTTTAATGTGTGCCATGTTATTTAATTTTTATATAAATTTTAGGACAAGAGTCAAGAAATCAAGAACCAAGAGTCAAGATAAAAAGGCCTTTGCGATAATCTGGAAACAGCCAATATCTGCGTTTTCTCTCTCTTGGCTCTTGACTCTTAACTTCTTGACTCTCTTTTCACCGGTGGTCGCCCGACTGTATATTCTTTGCAAAAAGCACAATCAATAATCCCGGTAAAAATACCAGCGAGAATATAAATAATGCGTTACTATATCCGCCTAAAGTAATTACCAGCACTCCAACAAACAACACCGCTAATGCGGTAAATAACCTGCCGGCGTTAAAACAAATACCGGTAGCTGATGCTCGTATACCAGTCGGGAACAAATGCGGAATATACACAGACAAAACGCCCTGGCTTATCCCAAAAAACACCGCTAATGCTGCTATTTCGCCATAAATAATGGGTGAAAATGTGGTGTTGGTTTTGAACAGCAAAAAGGCCATTGCACTACAAACAGCAAAGCAAGCTATCAGCGATTTCCGTAATCCCATCAAATTAACAACCCAGCCCGAAAAAAAGCCGCCGCTTAAACCGCCCATCCCCAAAAACATCATACTTAAGCCAGCTTGTTTACTACCATCGCCGCTTATCAGGCTCTGTATCCAGGTTGGCATCCACGAAAAAATAGCCCATAAGCCTATCAGCATAGCGCCAAAAATTACCGAGCCAATAAAAAGTGCTTTACGGTTTTGTGCCGAAAATAGCTGACTGCCCGTTACCGGTTGCGTCAGTTTCTCTTCATTATGGCGTTTCCATAAGTCCGACTCTGCAATAAACAGCATTGCCATTATGCCTAAAAGAATCGGAACAGCACCGACGTAAAATGCCTCGCGCCACGATGATACCAAATACCGGGTGGCGCCTGCCGAAAATATACCAACCGGGAACGATATGGAAAGGATCCCTGTATAAACGGCTTTGCTTTTCTGAGGCCAAACCTCGCTAATTAGGGTAAACGCGATAACTAAATCGCCACCTACGCCAAATCCGCTCATAAAACGGCAAACCATAATACCGCCCCAGTCAGGCATAAACCCGGTTAAAATGGTGAATATGCCATAAACGGTAAGCGCCAGGATAAATGCTTTTTTTCGCCCTATTTTATCACTGATCATTCCCCAAAAGAACCCACCCACAGCCCATCCGAAAATAAAAAGGGAATTGATGAGGCCGCTCAGGTAATTAACCTGTTCCGCCGTTTTTTCGCCCTGCATTTGTTTTACAACCGTCGGCAAATAAACCGACATTAATGTTGATACCGCCCCGCCGAATGCACTGCTGAAAAAACAAATCACAAACAACGCAAATAGCGTTACCGATTTTACCTGCGCCCGCTCTGGGGCGTTAATAGTTAATGTTTCCATATTATTTTAGCAAGTTATCAAATGTTATCCCTACATAATAAATTCCACCAATGGTTGGCGATCCGTATGCCTGCGATATTTGGGTATTCAGCAAGTTGCTTGCGCCAATTTTCAATGTGGCATTTATTTTCGGCAGTTTTTTATTCACCTGCAGATCAACCAGCGAATAGGCGTCTACCCTGCCCGGCCTGACGCCGTTAAATGTGCCATACCAGTCGAATGCGCTTTGGTAATGCCAGTTTAAGTTAAAACCAAAACCATTGTAAGCATTGCTATTGGCAAACGTTACGTTACCGCTATATTTTGGCGTGTTATATTGGGCAATATTGTTTGGGTTGGCGTTTTGGATGTTAAATGATGATATAGTAAGATTTGTACCCACCGAATAGCCCCTTGGTATAAGATACGTGGCACCCAAACCAACACCCGAAGCAGAAACTTTGTCGGGTGCATTGGTATAAAGCTGGAAAGCATGGATTTTTCCGGCCGGTATATCGCCTGCGGCAACCGGGTTTATTTTACCATCGGCGCCTAAAACATTATCCTGTGGTTGTATAACTACGGTGTTTAAAATAAAGTTGGTATAAGTGCTGTAATAGTAGTTTACATCGATTAATAGTTTTTCAGCAATTAAGCCTTTGTAACCCAGTTCGAACGCTTTCTGCTGTTCTGGTTTTACGTACGCCACGTTCGACTTTACCAGCAAGTCCTTATTATTAGCAACTGCTTGCGGGAATGGTGTGCCACTGCCAACTGCCTGGCCAAATGCAGCTCCAAATGCACTTACTGATGATGCTGTAAACGAATTTTCATAAACGTTTAAGCCCTTACTGTTATTTGGCGCGCCACCCAATATAGTGATAGGCCCGACATTCAGATGGATAAACTGGTCGACCGGCGTTGGGTTACGGAAACCAGTTTGATACGATGCCCTGAAGTTGTGTGTATGGTCGACTGTGTACACCGCGGCAAAACGCGGGGTAAAGCTGCCTTTAAAGTTTTCATTTTTATCATACCTTACAGAGGCAAGCAGGCTTAGCTTGTCTTCAAATAGTTTCTTTCCCGCCTGTGCAAATGCACCGTATTCATTAATGGTTATCCGCTTGTCCTTGTCGTCAAACAAACTGCCGTTGGTAAACATACTGTAATGGCGGGTGCTGCCACCTGCCTGCAGATCAAATATTTTAATGGCGTTGCTAAAATCATACTGACCTTCGGTGTGGTAAAATTTACTGTTACTGAATACGCCTGCGCCGCTTAACCCATAGTTATGGATAGATGCATCTTTAGCCTGGTTAAACTCCGGTGTGCCGGGTAAAAACCTGCCCTGGTCGGCAAATGCACGCGCAGCATTGTTATCATGCCCGGTAACACCATTTACAGTGCCGTTAAAAGCATTTTGATACCGGGTGAACCACATATCGTCAGCCTGGGCGGGAGCTACTACATTGCCGTTCATATCCTTCACCCAGTCGCGGTCGATAAATTGTGCCAGCGAACGGGTATTGTATGAATCGTGCGAGTTTTCAATAACCGCATAGCTACGGATAAAAAAATTGCTTCCTTTTAGCTCCAATTTATGGGTTTGCAGCACAAAGTTATTCAGATCAAACCTGCTGCTGCCCGTGTAGCTGGCAGTACCACGGCCATAATTGTATTGGTAAATGGCTTCCAGGTTATTGGTTATTTTGTATTCCAGCGCGCCGTTCAGTTTCAAGCTATAAACATTATAATTCATCAGGTCCTTTTCCTCGTACCCGGTTCTCGAAACAAGGCCAATATTTGGTAAAGTCCTCGACACTTCGTCGCCATAAATATTCAATGCATCGCGGCCTGGATTATTAGGCCCGCGTAAATTAGGCGGGGTTGAAGCACTTACGTCAGTATAGTTATCGGCATACCAATCGGTGCCGGTGAGGTACGATGCGTTTATTTTGAAGGCAAATTTGTCATTAAAAGCTTTGGCGTACCGTAGAGCAAAATCGTACATTCCTTTAATTCCTACGTTGCTTTCGCCCAGGTGGTTAATACCTGTTTTAGCTGATAACGACAGCCCCTGGTATTCAAAAGCATCTTTAGTATGCATCAGCAGCGCGCCATTAAACGCAACCGGGCCATATAATGCGGAAGCTGCGCCAGGTATAATTTCAACATTATCGATATCCAAATCAGATGCACCGAAAAGGTTACCCACCGCAAAGTTAAGGCCCGGTGTCTGGTTATCAACACCGTCAATCAGCTGCAAAAAGCGGGAATTGCCCGTAGTGTTAAAACCACGGGTATTAACCTGTTTGTAGGTTATACTACTGGTTACGGCTTCAACTCCTTTAAGGCTTTGCAAGCCATCATAAAAAGTGAAGGAAGGGTTTTCACGGATAGCCTTCTGCGTCATCTTCTCGATACTTACGGGCGAGTTTAAAATGCTTTGGTTTACGCGGGTTGCAGCAGTAACTACTTCATTAAGCACTACGGCCGTTAGCTGTAATTTGCCGTTGTTATTGTCGCCGGGGCCATTCACAGTAATTTCGAAATTGGCATAACCAACTGTTGATACCTGCAGAATAACAGGAAATTTCAGGTGTTCGGCATTAATGCTGTAAAAACCTTTACTGTCGGTAATGGTTCCGGCTATTTTGCCTTTTACGGTAATACTCGCACCGTTTATTGGCTGGTTTGTAGCGCCATCCGTTATGGTGCCGCTGATGTGTTTTTGCTGTGCGTAAAGTTTAACACAGCTCAATAGTAATATAATAAGGATAAATTTTTTCATTTTGAGAATGGGTGATTGGTTAAGTTTTCTTTAAATGGTCGTACCCCTGCGGCAGGCGCATGTAACCATGGTTAATCAGGCGATCAGCCAGCACATCAAAGTAGCCGGCATCTTCGGGCAATGCGGTGCCCAGGCCATCAACATATTTATTATAAAGGCAAAAAAGCGCGGCTATTAAAACCGTATCATGTATTTCAAGGTCGGTTGCGCCTTCAGCTTTTGCTTTTTCAATATGCGCTGTGGTTACTAACTTGCCACCTTCGCGCACCTTATCAGCAATTATAAGCAGGGCTTTCATCTTTTCGCTAACCGGGGCCGAAGCGATATCGGTTTTTACCATTTCGCATGTTTCAGTATCGCCTAAATACAAATCGGCGGCGGCGGTATGGGCCGCAGTACAGAATTTACATTTGTTGCCGTTTGACACTACGGTGGCTATCAATTCGCGCTCACCTTCGGTGAGCGTGGAGGGTCCGCGCAATAAAATCTGGGTAAGCTCGCGGATGGGCTGAGCAGTGTCTTTACGATATTCTAACAAGCCGGTAATACCCGGCAGATGTGCTTCAACTGGTATGTGTGCCATAATCTTTAAAAAATAGAAATTGAGAGATAGCCGGAAAGACGGATTGAGTTATTTTGCTGGCCGATAAATTAAACTGTGTTTAAGCTGCCGCTGTTTATCAAAACAGCATCAACCCAAAACAAAAAAGCAATAAAATACAGGCAGTAACTACTACGCCTTTCCGGAAAAATAAATGCGGGAATTAGCAGGAAGATTTTGGCGGTTGCTCCGGGATATCGAGGCAATTTGATTGTACCCTTTGAACGGGCTGAATAGCGAAAGTTTTTAAGCTTTTAGCCGGGACGCTAAAAGCAAACTGTATAAAGTTAAACTGAAATTTTTCGATAGCCGTTATTTTACCAAACGGCACATGATTCTTTTTAGGTACTGGAACATCCTTTATTTGCTTCGCACAGATAACGTTATGGCCAACCAGCTGGGTGGTTTCATAGTTTGGCACACACATTATATAGATAGCTGTGCGCGTTACCCTCATTTTTACATAATTATAACTGGCGTCTTCAAATTGTATACGCCCGCTCACATTCTCGTATGTTGGCCATTCCGTAACGGTTGGCATGTCCACCGGTATTTTAATCTCGGTAAGGTCGTGAATGTTATATTTGTTTTTGCCGGTTTGCTCGTTAAAAAACTTATCGGATTTGTACGAAAAATATTGATATAGCGCCAGGTACCCTCCTATATTAAACAGGTGTAACGATAACAAGGTTATGGCAATCAGCCGTTTCAATATATTTATCGGTTAAATTGGGTTATTAAAGATGTGTTTAATACACCGGATTTCAAAATTATTTCAAAAAATACTGTTGAAATCACAATTATTTAACGCCGCCGATGGTGTTGTTGATAACGTTTAAAAGCGACTTATCTCCTTCCGCATCTCCCAATAATTGCCATATCATCACACCGCCCGCCTTTTGCAGGGCAAGCGTTGTTTTGTTTTTAATAGTTGTGATGCCATTATAGTAGATTAGCCCACCTCCCGGTAAGGTAAACTGGTCGGCATTTTCGGCGCCGGGATATTGGGTTACCAGGTTTTTAAAGTTGATATCGGCCGGTGCGCCGGCACCAAAGCCATAACCATAAAAAGGCAGACCAAGGCTCAGCTTCTCCTTTGCAATATGGCGCGTATTTGTCCAGTAATCCAAATCGGCTACGGCCATATCATAAGGCGCATGCGGACCTGCATCCTGCGGTCGCCATGGCCCGGTTTTATCGTAAGACATGATGTTTATGAAATCATAAACAGCCAAAGCGTTGTCTGTATACCGCGATTTATAAGCTGTGGCAACTGCCGAAGTAAGTAATTTCCCTTTAGGCTTTAAATCAGTCGATAGCCCTGTTACAAAAGCCTCGTAGTTTTTGTCGATACGTTCGCCCTCCAGGTCAACATCTACCCCATCTAAGTTATACTTAACGGTAATGTTTACGAGGTTGGTTATCAATACATTACGCAACGTATCTGACAGTAGCTTTGAGTAATAAGCCGGAGCCGAACCTCCACCTATAGATATTAAAACCTTTGTGTGTTTTGCGTGAGCCGCTTCTATAATCGTGCTCATCGCCGGCGACACATTGAAATTACCAGCGGAATCAGGATTGACAAATGCGATATTAAGGTAATTTATCCGCCCAAAATCAAAATTAACATTGCCGCCATTGCGCATCCCAAAGGCTGGCAGGTAACCTATCACTCTGAAATTTTTACCGGCTTGCACCTCCTGGGCATTAGTGTTTTCACAACCGGTTATTAGCAAACAAAGCAGCAGGATTGTACAAATATTATTCAGGTTTTTCATAATCGGCGAAACGGTTTGCGGCTTCAATATACATCGTAATATTGAATGATAAAAAACCATTGATCAATATAGTGTGCATATTCAATAAAAAATACAACCCTTTCACAAAGTTTTCCGTTTAACCGGGTAATTTACGCTGATTTAAAACATTCAAACCGATCATATACCTTAACCATATTCTATATTTAATGATAAGCCGAACACTTAAGAACACAAAAGGAAACCTGACGGTGCTTACACAGCACAACAGGCAGTTACAACAATCGCTCGATGAGTTGGAACGCGTAAATAAGAACTACCTGCGCATTATGAGAGTAATGGCACACGACCTGCGTAACCCCCTTTCGGGTATAACGGGCTTGGCCAGCATGCTGATGGGCGAAGAAGAATTCTCGGAGGATAGCAAATACATGTTGAAACTGATTGAAACTACCGGTCTCCACTCCATGGAAATGATAAACGAGTTGCTGAAATCGGGCCTCGAGGATGATAATGAAATATTAATAAAACAGCAATTTGATTTGCGCTCCTTGCTTTACGACTCAGTAGAACTATTACAGTTTAGGGCAAAGGAGAAGAACCAGCAAATTGTTTTTGAAAATGATAACAAGCCTGTTTTGGCTGAAATTAACCACGAGAAAATATGGCGGGTTGTCAATAACCTGATTGTTAACGCCATTAAATTCAGCTACTCAAACAGTACGATTAAGGTGGGCATAAAAGAAAACAACCACCTGGTACTTATCTGGGTTGCCGATAATGGGATGGGTATAGCCCCCGAGCAGAAGGAAGTGGTTTTTGAAATGTTTACACCCGCAAAAAGAAACGGCACCCACGGCGAACAGCCTTTTGGCCTGGGCCTTTCCATATCGAAAAAAATTATTGAGCTGCACAATGGCAAAATATGGTTCGAGGACAATGTGGACAAAGGAACTATATTTTACATTGAACTACCGGGCTTAAGCACTTAAACTTCCGGCAGTTGCAAGTAAAGAGCCAATTGAGATTCATTTCAATTGGCTCTTTTGTTTTATTATAATAGAAAGGTCTGCACCAAACCACCAATGACTAATGACAGCGCAGCGAAATGACCAATGATCATTCAGAACGCAAACTCTTCACCGGGTTTGCAACAGCAGCTTTTATTGACTGAAAGCTCACCGTGAAAAACGCGATTAGGATCGAGATAATTCCAGCTAAAACAAATATCCACCATTGTATGGTTATGCGGTACGCAAAGTCCTGCAGCCATTTATGCATGCAAAACCATGCTATAGGCCAGGCTATAATATTTGCCAGTACCACCAGTTTCAAAAAGTTGGTTGACAGCAGTAAGGTGATATTTTGTACGGATGCGCCCAACACTTTGCGCACCCCAATTTCTTTTACCCGCTTTTCGGCCGAATAGGATGCAAGGCCGAACAAACCTAAACAGGAAATTATGATAATCAAACCGGCAAGTATCCCCACGGTTTTGCTCACCTGGTCGTCCACCTGGTAAACTTCGTTAAAATGGTCGTCTAAAAACTGGTATTCAAAAGGCAATTCGGGCTCTACACTTTTCCAGGTTGATTTAATAAAGTTGATGGCCTCTGTTGTTTGGCCGCCGTTAATTTTTACCGACATGGTGCTGAAGCCGTCGCCTTTGTAAGCAAGCATAAACAGCGTCTCAATTTTATAATGCAGCGAATTGAAGTTAAAATCCTTTGCAATGCCTTTTATGGTGCCTAACGAGTCATAGCCAAACCTCACCCCTATTAATGATGACAACGGCTTTTTTGGTTGATCTTTCAGCAGTTCTTTTGCCAGTGCTTCATTGATAATGTATTCCTTTCCTTCCTGCGTTTTCTCGCCCGAAAAATCTTTGCCATACAACAGCTTTATTTTATATAATTTTAAGTAATCAGCATCGGTAATAAGCCTTGTTGCGGTTAGCTGGCGTTTTGGGGCATCGGGCAGTTTAAACTCCACGCCTGATTGGTCGAGGTGACTGCCGAGATTATCCTGTGCTGCGGTAACACCTTTTACCAGGTTACTTGTCAGCAATTCTTTCTTCATTAAATCATATTTGGCCGGGCTAACCATATTTAGGGGAACGGTAACCACCTGTTCGCGGCTAAAGCCGGGATCGCGTTCCTGCATAAAGTTCAGCTGTTTCACTACCAGCACCGTGGCTATCATTAAAAAAACAGCAATGAAGAACTGTCCTACTACCAAAATATTGCGTAGCAAACCCTTGTTTTTACCGGTTTGGATAGAGCCTTTTAGAACGACCACCGGGTTAAAGCCAGATAAATAAGCGGCCGGATAAATGCCTGAAATAAGCCCTACAATTGCAGTACAAGCAATAATGATTAATACAACCCCAAAGTTGCTGAATATCGGCAGGCTCAAATCCCTTCTGCTTAAACTGTTAATAAAGGGCAAAGCAATTTCGACCAATACTACGGCAAACACCAAAGCTATTAACGCCAGCATCACCGTTTCGCCCAGGAACTGTATAGCCAACTGAAATCGATATGCTCCAATTGATTTGCGGATACCCACCTCTTTAGCCCGCTCTGCCGACCGCGCTGTTGAAAGATTGATAAAGTTTACGCAGGCAATTACCAGCACAATCAATGCAATAGCCAAAAACAGGTTGGTTAAGTTTTTATCAAACTTTTGGAAGTTCAAATAGTCAAGTCCGATATCAGCTGAATTAGCGTGTATATCTTTAATTGGCAGATAA
>Ga0105239_10001657_pt1 | contig 29355 bp, 37 predicted proteins | sample KBSC44metaG_FD_92761 | JGI IMG/M metagenome (GOLD analysis project Ga0105239, IMG submission 92761) | Corn rhizosphere microbial communities from Kellogg Biological Station, Michigan, USA - KBS C4-4 metaG | ecosystem: Host-associated > Plants > Roots > Rhizosphere > Soil | place: Michigan, USA...
GACCTTAACACACTACTTGTAATGGTTAAGCAAAGTAAACACCGGCTAATGACAACCCTATGTCAGCAGGGGAAAAGGAAGGATTATTTATTTTTTTGAACGATGGCCGCGGCTATGGTTTTAACCTGCTCGATGAGTTCCTGGGGTTTCACAATTTCGGCACAATCACCGTACATCATAAACCAGCGGGCAAAGCCTTCAATGGATCGTGTCAGGAAAGTCATCTCAATCTTATTACCCACCGCTTTGTCGGATACAAATCCGCTGTAATATTTTTGGTAATCCAAATGACGGGCTATCTCTTTATCCACCCTGATCAACACCGTTTCCAGCTGCTTTTCTTTGGCCGTTTGTTCAATATAGGCCTTCAAGGTGGGATGCTTGCTATGGTTGTAAGAGTCATCGGCAATTACCGCCTTGCGCATCCTGTCGACCCGAAAATCACGGTAATCGTTACGTAAACGACAAAAGGCAATTAAATGCCAAAAACTATCAGCGTAAAAAATACCAACCGGCTCTACATCTCTTTTGGTGGCCTCCTGGCTATGAGCTGCAAAATAGTCGAGACTTAAAAGCTTTTTCTGCGCTATGCTATCCAGTATGGTCTGGATATGATCAGTATTGGCCGCCGGTTTATGATACCTGTTTTTCAATACCTCGATGCTGCCGTCAAGATTTTCCAGTATATCTTTTTCGGCTGTTTTGAGGATGGCCCGCACCTTATACATGGCCGATTGATGATGCTTCATGGTACTGATATCCGTCATCTTCTCCACAAACTTTTCGGCGGTTAAAAAGGCGGTGGCTTCCTCGCGGGTAAACATTACAGGGGGCAAACGATAGCCATCCATGATAGAATACCCCACACCGGCTTCGCCCATGAGAGGGATGCCCGCTTCTTCCAGCGTTTTTACATCGCGGTAAACCGTACGCAAACTGATATTAAAACGCTCGGCAATATCCGAAGCTTTTACTACCCTGCGCGATTGTAGCTGTATCAAAATTGCCGAAATACGGTCGATGCGGTTCATAACTTCAAATTAAGCAAAAAACAAGCTACCTTTGAAAGAATAATTCATTAAAAAAAGTCAAGAGCCGAGAATCAAGAATCAAGACTGTGAGCATATCTAACTGTTAGCCTTGCTTTATCCTGATTCTTGACTCTTAATTCTTGATTCTATATTTTACCACCATGACCAACCCTCCTGAAGATAAGATCATAACCCTCGAGACCTATTACGATGTGATGCTGGCACATATTATGCGTACCAAGCTGGAAGATAATGGCATACCCTGCTTTATTGCCGACGAAAATACCATCGGGGCTAACCCGCTGTATAACCAGGCAGTTGGAGGTGTTAAACTCAAAATATTTGAACGCGACCTGGAGCGCAGTCGCGAAATACTATCCACTGAGGGCGATTTGCACGAGCAGGACCATATAGAAATTGACGAGGAAACCAATAATGCGATCATCTGTCCATTTTGCGCCTCAACCAATATCGGTCCGGCAGATCCGGGTAAATTCTCTACTTTTCTTTCGGCTGTTTTTCCCTTCTACAATACTAAAGCCTGGCATTGCTTTAACTGTTTGCAGGATTTTGAGTAAACCTCACCCCAGCCCTCTCCAAAGGAGAGGGAGACTAAAAGCAAATTGAAATAAATAACATGTAAAGCAAAGTCCTCTCCTTTGGAGAGGATTTAGGAGAGGTCATTTTATGGCTGTTTTTTATATATTAGCAGCATGTATAACCGCCGTAAGTTCATCAAAATATCAGCCGCGGGCGCTTCGCTTGCCGCACTCTCCAACTCTGCTGTAGCCAAAGCCATTTCGTCAACCACCGACGCCACTTTACCCATCGTGATATCCACCTGGGATTTCGGTATCATTGCCAATAAAGGTGCCTGGAAGGTACTGTCAACTGGTGGCCGCGCGCTGGATGCTATTGAGGCCGGCGCACGCATACCCGAAGAACAGGATATCAGTAGTCATACTGTTGGTCGTACCGGTTTGCCCGACCGCGATGGCCATGTTACGCTCGACTCCTGTATTATGGACGAGAATGGTAACTGCGGTTCTGTAGCTGCTATGGAAAACATAGCCCACCCTATTTCGGTAGCCCGTTTAGTGATGGAAAAAACCCCTCATGTGATGCTGGTAGGCGAAGGCGCCACCCAGTTTGCGGTAGAGCAGGGTATGAAAAAAGAGAAACTGTTGACACCGGAGTCTGAAAAGCTCTGGAAAGAATGGCTCAAAACAGCCAAATATGCCCCGGTTATGAATATTGAAAATGGTCAGAAACCAGGAAATAAATATAACCACGATACCATCGGCATGCTGGCTATTGATGCTAAAGGCAACATATCTGGCGGTTGTACCACCAGCGGTATGGCCTTTAAACTGCATGGCCGTGTAGGCGACAGCCCCATCATTGGCGCCGGTTTATATGTGGATAACGAAGTAGGCGGCGCCACATCAACCGGCGTGGGCGAAGAAGTGATCCGCAATGTGGGCAGCTTTTTGGTGGTGGAACTGATGCGCCAGGGTTATTCGCCCGAGGATGCCTGTAAGGAAGCTGTTCGCCGTATCATCAAAAAGAAACCCGAAACCGCCAAACAGATCCAGGTAGGCTTTTTGGCAATCAACAAAAAAGGCGAATATGGTGCTTACGCCATCCAAAGCGGCTTTTCCTTTGCGGTTTGCAATGCGCAGCAACAGGACCTTTTGATTAAGGGAAAAAGCTTTTATTGATTTGATAGTTTATATTATATAGTTCATGGATCATAGTTCATGGTTCATGGTAGGAATTTATCCATGGTTCGTGGTTCATAGTTAAAGATTTAAGCCGGTCAGGAATACATCAAGTACTATGAACTATCAACTATGAACTAAACAACTAACGACTAACGATAATCTTAACCAACTATGATTAAACCCGTTAATCTTGAAGTTTGCACTAATTCGGTTACATCCGCACTGGCAGCCCAGGAAGGTGGCGCCGTACGGGTGGAACTGTGCGAAAATTTGAAAGAAGGTGGTACTACCCCCTCGCACGGGCAAATATTAATGGCCCGTAGCTTACTGCATATTAAATTATATGTACTGATCCGTCCGCGGGGTGGTGATTTTTTATATTCCGACCTGGAATACCAGATCATGATGGCCGATATCCGGTATTGTATCGAGGCCGGTTGCGATGGTGTGGTGATCGGCATGCTGAACCCCGATGGCTCTATTGATACCGAACGCTGTCTGGAAATGGCAAGGCTGGCCCGCCAGTGGGGCCTGGGTGTTACCTTTCACCGCGCTTTTGATATGTGTGCCAATCAGGATAAGGCTCTCGAAGAAATTATTGAAATGGGTTGCGAACGCATCCTTACCTCGGGTGGTAAAAGCACCGCTATGGAGGGCGCTACCGTGATCAATCACCTGGTACAAAAAGCCGCAGGCCGCATCAGCATTATGCCGGGCAGCGGCGTGAGCGAAGCCAACGTAGCCGACCTGGTACATTTTACTGGCGTAACAGAAGTACATTCATCGGCCCGTGTCAGCATACAAAGCAAAATGCAATACAAAAACGACCATATCCTGATGAGCAACGAACCCGGCGATGAATACAGCATCGACCTCACCAGCGTTGACCGGGTGAAGAAGCTGGTGGCCTTGGCTAATAGCTGAACCTAACCCACTCGTCATTGCGAGCGCAGCGTGGCAATCCCCATTAGGAAGAGCCGCTCTGTATAGTTGGGATTGCCACGTCGTTCCTCCTCGCAATGACGTGTGGGATAAATAGAAACAATCCCGCTGTCTGAAGTCTCTGACTTCAGACGATTATGTGCGTAGTCTTCAGACTACAGGCATAGTAATTCGAAGTCATAGACTTCGAATAGCGCAAGAGAGGGCTACCATCTTTTTAAAGTCTCCCCTTCGGGGAGATTTAGAGGGGTAATTAAAAAAACGTCACCGGCAATACCAGCTCTATCCTGTTCCGGCCCGTGCCGCCAAAAAAGTCATCGTCCAATAATCTACTGTATCTGATGCCGAACGAAATGCTGTTCTGGTTAAAGAATTTGGTATCAAAAAACACCGCAGCCCCTGTCGAGCGAAAGTTTTGTTTAAAGCCTGCGCCATTGGTAAAAAAGTTATCGGCAGTGGCCCGGGTATAATCAAAAAACAATTGTCCCCGTAAACGAAGCAGGTATACAATGTTGCCAAAACCGGCATCGGGATAGGCGAATGGGAAATGGTAGTTAAGACCTACCTTATTCATATCGTCCAGACTTTCGGCGGTATAGCCCTTGCTAAATGGGAAATCGTTCGAGAAACCGATCACATTATTTTTGCCTTTTTGCTGATGGGCTACATTGATCACCAGGCTGTGGTTGGTTGCCAGTCCCGGGAAATAAAACGTACCCTGCGCCAGCAATTGTGTGGCCGCCCCGCCGGATACACCTGCTTTATAATTTAGACTAATGCTTTGCGCCAGCATGGGGTATATATTTTGCTTAGCCACCAAACCCTGATTGCTGAAAGAGATATAATTGTTGAGATAAGCGTAGTTGCGGTCTTTAAACTGCTGGGCATTCCCCTGCTGAAAGTGGGTCTGGTTAAAATACAGGTCGCTGCCAAAGGTAAGCCAGGTAGAGTGCTTGCCCGCGCTGAAGTTAAGCGGCACTTCAAGACCGCCATGTACCGATGTTTCGTTCCAGTACACATAACTGCCTTTATAAAACTGACGGCGATCGAGCGTATAATCAACCCCGGCAGATATATAAGGATACAAAGCGCCGTAAATAGCATCAAAGCCAAACTGTTTATAACCTTCGTTACGGTTATAATCAAAGGAGATCTGCGACTGAAACGTATTCAGCACGTTTTCGCCGGTAATGGCAAAAGAGTAGTTCGGATCGCTGATATTAGGGATGATGCTATGGAAGTTAAACAAGCCATGTCCTTTGGAATAAGGAACAACCGGCAAAGGCTTATTCACCACCTCGGTCAGCATATCGGTAGATGAATCGCGACCCAATGCGCTGATACCCATCGTAGGCAAATGCCGTACATACTGCGGACCTGCATCTATCCATTTCAGTTCTTTTTTGTTTACCTCGTTGATCTGGTAGCCAAAAGCGGTAAAACCAACCCAGGCCAGTTTATCATCGGCCACAGCGGGCTGGTAATGACCTATGCCGGTATCATGACCGGTAGGCAATAATTCAAAGCATTGGTTATCCTTTAGCTTCAGCACAAACAGACGGTCGTTCACATCCTCGGTTTGGGTAAAGTAAACGTCGTTGTTTTTAACCGTGGTGAAGCCAATTGGTCTATAACTAAAAGGGACCAGGTATTTAGCACTGCCGCTGGCAATATCGATCAGCGCCAGCGTCATTTTACCTTCGGGATTACGAACCGCGGTCACCAGCTGGTCATCACCATAAAATTGCGGATAGGTATAAAATAATTTCTGCGGATTAGGCAATACTTTAATCTGCTGACCATCGGTATTTAACAAATGTAGCTCACTTGCGCCCGAAGTAGCCACCTGCGCCACTACTATTCGTTTACCATCGGCACTAAAGGCAGGCGAAAAATATTTTGTTTTTTGGGTGATGCGATGCTCCTTGCCGCTGGCAATATCCAGTATCATCAGTTCGCTGTAATTGCGGTAACCCCAGCGCGGGTCCGGACGGTAACTGGCATAAACTACTTTGCCGTCATGATAATTAAAGTAATTATCCAATGATGATGACCTGGTACTGATCTTCCGCTCCCGGTTACCGGTACGGATCACAAAAGCCGGGATATGATCATACGTGCTCTTCATATAAATGAGCGTGCTGTCATTAATATAAGCGGGATATTCCCTATCAGCATCAAAATGTTTGGTTTTGGCAGCAGGCGTTTTTTCATCATCCTTAAACTGCTCTTTAAAATGGCTGAGCCCGTTATTGGTAAATGTTTTAAAATCGGTACCCGTGTACTTATTGATGGCCCGCTGAAATGGATAAAACCCGCCTTTAAAAGCCGCGGCATCATGGGTTACGTTTTTCCAGAGGTTATCGCCATATTTTTCGCGCCCGTAGGAAACCAGCATATAACCCAGCGGGTAATGATCGGGAGTGTAATCTACATATGATCCATTGCGCAGCTTCATATAGCTGTAATCGCGGTCGGCCGACCACAAGGCACGGTAGCCATTGAAAAACCAGGGAAGGCGTCCCCTGCCCTGCCCGCTTACATGGGTTTCGTTAAATACAGCATCGCCCTCAAAAAACCAGTTAGGAACGGATAGATCGTTACCCAGGGCCTGCCCACCTTCGCCAAAAAGGATATGCAGCACATGCGAAATACCTACATTAAAATTATTGTACTGCTGCACATGCCGAAACTCGTGAATAGCCAGTTGTTGCGGCCAGGGCAAACTGCCAATATCAAAACTATTTTGCTCGGGCGTTAAAAAAAACTCGCTCCTGAAGGGCGCCAAGCCCACATAACCATTGGCAATAGTGGTTTGGTTTTGCAGCACAATGTTCACTTGCTTTTGTTTAAGGCCAATGGTGGGCTTGATGAGCCCGTTCATTTGCTGTACAATATTGGCTACCCTCAACCCCGCCGAATCCATCCCGGCAGGGAAAATGATCCGGGCTGCCGGCGTATTTACCTGCTTCCATTTTATCGAAGGCGGATTGCCCCCAAACTCCTGAGAGCGGGCAACAGTAGCGGCAAATAATAAGGCAGGCAGCAGCAGTTTTTGTAAGGTTTTTTTAACGGCGGGGTAATTTTTCATAGAGTGCTCAAAGTAAGCACAATTTGTAATTTAAACAATCGGTTTCAAAAAGAGAGCAAGGATTTTGGGAGCAAGGAACAAGGATTTACTATTTACGCTCGTTTGTAATCATATAATTAAAAATTTCTTGATTCCTAACGATAAATAAGGGCGTTACCTTCGGCCCGCGCTATCCGCTCATAAGCCACAAAGCATTAGCCACGGGCCGGTATCCGCTGCTATCGCTAACGCTGGGGGAGTAATTATTGAATTAGTGATTTCTTTTCCCCGTCAGCAGATAAGCTTCGGGCGAAAGCGGGCAGAACATGGTGGCCAGGTGCGGCAGCAGGGGCATAGCGAACCTTACCTGAAGCATAGGATAATGAGCGAACGAAGTAGAGGTAAGGTTTAGCAGCCCGTGGTTCTGTCCGATTTGCAGGTTAAGGCCTTGTGCGGCAAAGAAGCATTTCTGCTGACTTGATTTTTGGTTACTTTTCATCAAGGAAAAGTAACTGGCCCTCCCGCGGCCAAGAGCGGGTATACGCCATGCAAAACGCCCCTGTATAGCTTAGAGATTGCTTCGTACCTCGCAATGACGTGCGGGGAGTAACTCAATAGAAAGCTTTGTTATCCTCCCGAATTTTCGTTATATTTGTACATACCACAGCCCGGTTTTCTGATCAAAAAGAAAACCGGGCTGTTTTGTTAAGACGAAATACAAGCCAAAAACCGGCCATTTGACATTCACACAATTGACTATCAATCACTTAATACTTTTTAAAGTTTCAAAAACTCATCAAAATCGTGTTAAAATTTGTTAAAAAGTGTTAAAATGAGGGTTTTTAGATCAGTTTTTAGCCCTTTTTACCCCGTTTTTGAGCAGAAATTTGTTAAAATTTAAGGTTTAAAAAGTTTTTCGACAACCATCTTCATTTTCTTTAAAATAATTTAAAATGTTTTTCGTCGTCAATCGTCTTTATCTTTATAAGGAGTAAAAAAATTGATAACCGCCATAATGCCCGACGATAAGAACAGCCAAATTATACATACGATCAAAGCGTATGGTAAAAGCCTGTTGGGTTTTATTCGCCGGAGGGTAAAAAACGATGCCGATGCCGAAGACATTCTGCAGGATGTCTGGTACCAGTTTAGTTCGGTACTCAATTCAGAACCTATTGAACAAACCAGCGCCTGGCTTTACCGGGTAGCCCGCAATAAAATAACCGACAAGCATAAAAAAAAGACGGAAACCCTACTGGATGATATGCTTACCGGTGGTGAGGACGAAGAAGAAGATACAGCCGATTTCAAGGCTATTTTATTCACCGAAACCAGCACTCCCGAAACTGAATACCTGCGCAACCTGTTTTGGGACCAGCTGTTTATTGCACTGGACGAACTACCCTGTGAGCAAAAGGACGTATTTGTATGGCACGAACTGGACGACATGTCATTCCAGCAAATTGCCGACATCACGGGCGAGAAAATGCAAACCCTGGTATCGCGAAAAAGATACGCGGTGCTGCATTTGCGTAAACGCTTACAACAATTGTATAAAGAAATAACAGAATATTAAAAAATGACCGGCACAAAGCCTGTCGCACAAAAAATTAAAGATTAAGAAAATGAGAAAGATATTTTTTAGAGGGCGTTTTATATTTATTCCGCTGGCAGTCGCCGCCTTCCTGTCGCTCATCAGCTTTGTAGTGATGCAGTTGTGGAACAATTTATTGCCCGATATTTTACACTTGGGCACCATTACCTTTTGGCAGGCCATGGGCATATTTATCTTATGCAAAATACTGTTTGGCTTTGGCAAAGGCGGTGGACGGCCCGGCTGGGGGGGCGGTGGATTTATGCGAGCCCGCATGGCCGAACGCTTTAAAAATATGAGTCCGGAGCAGCAGGAAAAATTTAAAGCCAAAATGCGCGACCGTATGTGCAACTGGAAAGATCGCGGCGGCCCAGGCTTTAGCAGGTTCGGCCCAGAATGGGACGACTTTAAAACCGAAGAAGAAACTAAAGCGAGCGAAGAGTAGTAGTGAGTAGTCAGTGGTGAATAGTGAGCGGTGAGTGCTCTCAAATTGATAGAAAACAATTTACATCCACTCACTATTCACCACTGACCACGCACTAATTCACTAAATCAATAATTCAATAATTAAAAAAGATGGATGTGCTGATATTTTCAACAAGCGTTAAAGAACGGCGTCAGGTGAGCAGGGTAACCACCCTACTTACCAAAATTCCGGCTATTATGCAATGGAATTTCGACCTGGACGATTGCGATAATATATTGCGTATCGAGGCCGAAGGCGTATGCCCACGCAAGATCGAGACCCTTTTACAAAAGGCAGGCATCCAATGCCAGGAGTTGGAGTATTAAAATTTAGAATCAAGAATCAAGATAAAAGGATAATATTTTTCCCGTCTTGACTCTTGATTCTAACAATCTATTTCCCCTTTGCCGGGCTATTGATCTCGATCCAGTATCCGTCGGGGTCTTGAAAATATAGTTGGAGCACACCATCTGGTCTTAAGGTTGGTTCTTTACTGTCGCCTTTCCAGTTACCATAAGGGATATGCAGTTCATCAAGTCTTTTGGCAAATTCTTTTACCGAACCTACGGCAAAACAAAGATGCTCGGTGATATCATGCTTATAGCTACAGTTACCTTGTATAGCATGTAATTTTACATGATTGCCCAGGCTGTACCACTGGTGCAAAGTATCGGCAAAAGGGTTGGGTACTTTTTGCAGATGCATCACTTCGGTATAAAAGGCGGTACTTTTTTTAAGATCGCGCACACAAATAGCAATATGATCAACTATAGGTGCGGCATCAGTTGCGGTTTGAGCCTGGCAAAAGCCGGGTAAAATAAATGCCACCAACAAGATCGCCCATTTTAGCCTGCCAGCCTTATGCGTACTTAAATTCAAGAAAATGTTCATGTTAAGTTTTGGTTTTAAAGCCTAAAGATATAGGTTTAAACGAAGTGCCGGTCAAAGTCAGTGAATTGTTACTTAGCAGGACACCTGCGGGTTAAAATCTCGACAGGGCACATAAAACACAGAATTGTGGCGGTTCCAGTCGTCTATATCGATTAATCCGGATCGGGTTTGATAATGCCTGTCATCGGTGGGGCACTTAACCACATATAAACCTGCCTCACTTGCTTTGATCACCGGACGTGCCCCACAAGTTTTGCAAAGTTTGCAGTAAATAGATTTAGGTATGGTCAAATAGCCATTCATAACATTTTTTACGGGTAATATCCTGATGTTGTTACCTGTGTACTCTAATTTACAGCATAAAAGTGGATTATAAAGGAAAGCATTTTATTCATTTAATTAAGTGTTGCTATTAGTCTTTATTGAAATGTGTTTGAGCATCGGTTTCTTTTATTATATTTAAAACCATTTAAACTTTATGCAACCAACCTTAGAACAATTAAGCATTACCTATAAAAACCTGCCTGATGATAAACTCACCCGACTGGCGGTTACTGATGCAGCAAGCTTACGACCAGAAGCCCTTGAACTGCTAAAAGCCGAAATAAAAAGTCGTGGATTGGATGAGGGAATTACACGGGGTATAAATGTGCAGTTAAATAACATAGACGACACCCAACTCCATAACTACCTCTCCCTTATACGCAACCAGGCTTGTCCCATTTGCGGTGGTACATCTCAACAGCTTAATGCGGCTTTGAGTGGTACCGTTATTAGTATTATTATATTCACACATTACAAAAAAGCGTTTTCCATCGGCTGCCCTGCCTGTTTAAAAAAGGTAAATCAAACGGCCAATTTAAAAACCGCGTTATTAGGTTGGTGGGGACTTCCATGGGGACTCATACGTACACCGCAGGCTCTGATAAAGAATAACAGAACCAGCAAAAGTTTAAATACAAATGAGCCTTCCGGTATTTTAGTAGATTTTGTAAGAAACAACGCGGGCATTATTGAAAGCATTAAAAACAACGATCAGTCATTACAGGTTATGTTAACTAATGTGAACAACAAACAGCATTACAATAAATAAGCTGATCAATAAACCATGGAATACAGCCTATCTCCATACAAACCCAGTAAAGCCCGGGTTATTTATGCGGCCGCTGCCGGGCTGATAGTGTGGTTTGCCTTGATATTGCAATTTAGCATATCCATACCCGCGCAAATAAAAACCGGCTATAGCCTGCCGGGAGCTATTATACAAATACTGAGTTTTTATACTATTCAAAGTAACCTCATGGTTGGTTTGAGTTTATGGGCATTGTTACTAAAACCTTCAAATGCACTTCACAAATTCTTTTTAAGAGGATATGTGCTTGGCGGTATCTGCCTGTATATTATAGTGGTTGGTCTTGTTTACAATATTGTACTGCGCAGCTTATGGGCTCCCGAAGGTCTGCTTAAAGTAGCCGATGAGTTACTGCATACCATCAATCCGCTGTTGTTTATTATTTACTGGCTGATCTTTGCACGGCAGGAAAAACTAAAATGGAGGCAGTCATTAAACTGGCTTTGGTTCCCGTTCCTGTACCTGGTATACACGCTCATCCGCGGAGCTATAACTCAGTTTTACCCTTACCCTTTTATTGACGTGGTTAAACTTGGGTATGGTCGAATATGTATCAACTCGCTGGTGTTACTGGTAGTTTTTTTAGGGCTTGGACTATTACTCATCTTTATAACCCGCGTACTTAAACGCAACACCTGAATTAATACTCACCAAGTAACATCGGCGTTACTAATCATTGATTTTCAAACTTTTATGAAATAAAAGTATTGTACTTAAAACGTTATTAAAACAAAAATTTCATGAAAATTCAATTATCACGCCTCATAGCATTGCTTATATTAGCGGCCATGGGCTTTTCAAGTTGTTCTGCTACTTATCGCGAAAACAGAAGGCATCGCCATGATGACCATGGACACGAACATAATCAATACAGAAACTAAACATCGCATCCATAAAATAAGAAAGCCCTGCTTAACAGCAGGGCTTTCTTATTTTATGGTGTATTAACAGATTAAAAATTTATATTAAATATTTGATGCTTAGTCGTTCCACAAGTAATTTTTATGAACCGATTTAGCCAGTTTATTTTGAATAAAGAAATCTTCTTTTTGTAAACACTCATTGGTGTGTATGTCTTCGTCAGCATTAATTTTTATTACGCTGCCGGCTACCTGTTCAACTATACTTGATAAAGTATGTACTTCGTTGTCGGGGATCTGAATTGTTAATATGGCCATAATAGTAGATGTTTGATGTTATTGATCGATATTCAAAAATATGCAATTGCTATTTAGGCAATGTTTAAAAAAAGTAAAATTAGAGCCATAATTTGATGACAATTTTACATTTTTTGCATTTTATAAACAAACGCACTATCAAAGGCATGTAGTATGCCTGCCATGGCTTTGTTACCCTTCTTTAACAAATTTTAACAACAATACTACTCTTTACCCCTGGTAACCAGCACCCAATCAACATATACCTTAGCTTGGCCAGCCTTTATCTTATTAACGGTGTTTTCCGGGATACCAAAATAGGGTTTGGCAACCTTGTTGTATCCTGCCGGGTACCCCCCACCAAGGGCAAAATTAAGGATGATGAATTTTTTATTATCATAAGCCCAACGCCCATATTTTTCGACCATGGGTTTGGTTACGGTATATGTTACTTTACCGTCAACTTTAAATATCAGACTGCTGGGGCTCCAGTCAACCGAATAAACATGCCATTGGGTAACATCTGTGCCTGATTCAAAATGCGCCCGGTAAGCCAATGGTGTATTACCAAAATAATTAGGGCCATGCAAGGCGTGGCTCACCCAGCTGGAATCGCCTATGGTTTCCATCATGTCTATTTCCCCACAATCAGGCCATTTGCCGTTTCCCAAAGCCCAAAACGCAGGCCATAACCCGGCCCCAGCGGTCATTTTCATGCGTGCTGAAGCAGTACCATACGTAAATTCCATTTTGCGCTGCGTATTGATACGGCCAGATATAAAATCATATTTTTTTTGCTCCTTACTGGTAAAGCCGGGTTTATATATAGCTTTCAGCACCAAGGCACCGTTTACCGCGCCTTCCGCATCTTTACCTTTTACCATATATATGGTGGCTGCAGAATCAACATAAGCCTGTTGCTCATCATTCACGGTATGGCCGGTAACTTCCACATTCCATTTGCTCCTGTCGAGGCTTTGTTCATTAAAATCCTCAAAAAACACGGTGTCAATTTTGGTCTGCTGCGCATTGGTATGCAAGGCCATTAACAATCCTGCGGATAATAAATAATATAATTTCATTGTTATGTTTAGTTATGGCTAAGATAAGAATCAAGAATCAAGACTTGGCCTAAAATAGTCAGTTAGAATCAAGCGGTACGAGCCAGGAAAACACCCTTTGGTTTTGTCAATGTCATAATCTTAACCCCGATGTCCTGGTTCTTGACTCTTGTCTCTTGATTCTTGCCTCTAATCCACTTCTTTTTTTAAATTGCAGGCTAATACCCATTTATATGCATGGTAGCGGTTTTTTGAAAGTGTTTCTTATTATATCAGCCATCAGTTTATTGTTCGACTGGTATATTTTTTCCGGACTTAAAACATTAAGCGCCGATTGGTCATCGCAGCTGTGGCGTAACATTATGCTGTTTGGCTATCTGTTTATTTCTGTTGGGGTGGTTGCTTTGTTCCTGATCGGTTTTGGCAGTTTTAGCACGACCAATGGTATGCGTCCCTTTCATGAGTGGATACTGAGTTTGTTCATCACCTTTTTCTTAACCAAGCTTGTATTTGTTATTATTTTATCACTGGGTGATCTTGGTCGGTTTATTGTTGGCTTGTTTAACCTTGCCAGCCGTTCTGGTAACGAACCTGTATTCCCTGCCCGCCGCAAATTTATCAGCGAAATAGCGGTACTAGTTGCTGCTATTCCATTTACCTCCATGTTTTATGCCATGTTCAAGGGTAAATACGATTATAAACTACACCGCACTACCCTTTATTTTGATGATCTGCCGGATGCTTTTAATGGCTTTACCATAACTCAATTATCGGATATTCATTCGGGCAGTTTTGATAATACCGAGGCTATGCAACGGGGAATTGATATGGCCAAGGCTCAAAAAAGCGACCTGTTTGTTTTTACCGGCGACCTTGTTAATAACGCCGCGTTTGAAATTGAACCTTATATTGACCGCTTTAGCCAGATAAAGGCGCCTTATGGTCAATTCTCGATATTGGGCAACCACGATTATGGCGACTATATCCACTGGGATAGTGAACAGGAAAAGGCCGCCAACCTGGATAAATTAAAGCAACATCATCAAACATTAGGTTATCGCCTGTTACTGGACGAAAATGTAACCATTGAAAAAGATGGTCAAAAAATATCGCTCATTGGCATACAAAACTGGGGACGTGGTTTTATTCAGATAGGCAATCTGAACAAAGCGCTGCAAGGTGTGCCTAAAGACGCCTTTAAAATATTATTATCTCACGACCCAACCCATTGGGAAGAACAGGTACGGTATAACGAAACCAATATTCATCTCACCCTTTCGGGTCATACCCATGGCGCGCAATTTGGTGTTGAAATTCCGGGTTTCAGATGGAGCCCGGTAAAATACCGTTACCTTGACTGGGCCGGCCTGGCGAATGAAAAAAACCGGTACCTATACGTGAATCGTGGTTTTGGCTTCCTGGCATTTTCTGGCCGGTTGGGCATATGGCCGGAAATTACCGTTATTGAATTAAGGAAGAAAGCATAAACAAGTTATTCAGGAAACTGTATTTTTTAACTCAGTTACAATGATCTCGTTGCCGTACAAATCATAACAATGAAAAAAGCAATAAGCATCGGTATAAACCGGTTCAAGCTTTATTTTAACTTCATTTTTTAAAAGTTTTTGATATAAAGCATCTAACGCATTAGTGTAAATTACAAAAGTTGGTTCACCGGCGGTTTGCTTACCAACTCCCTTACTGTCACTTTTCAAAAACCATATTCCTATAGCATCAGTGGTATCAAAGCCAATATGCAAAAATCGTTGACCTTCTGCTACGGTATAATCAACCAATACTTTGGCGTTAAAGTTGTTTTGATAAAAGTTTAGCGCATCGTCAAAATCGTTAACAAGAATAATAAGTCGTCCTATGTGATTCTTTATCTCCATCTGTTTACCGGTTTAGGTAATCAAATATATGCTAATTTAAAGCATAGTATACTATGTCAGATTATGATAGGGCATAATAAAGCGACCCGTGAAAACACCGTATTTCAACACGTAAAAATACGGTGTTTTCACGGATTGACCCATTGTTATAAATTTCGGAATTTTAAAGCATTCAAACCCTGATATTATTTAACGATGCCCTTACAAATAACCGGAGTAAACAGCACGATTGGTGAGTATGATAATCCTTACCTGGCTATTAACTCATTAGTGTGGATCGATGACTACACACAAAATCGCGGAATTACTACAAGAGATGTGCTTTTTGACTGGATCAATGACAATGGTACAGCCTATGTTTTAGACGAAGAGGGGAATAAAGCCAAACTACTTACTGCAACCACTAAAAGTGGTTATAAGTATGTGAAAACGGCTTTTGACGAAACTAAACCCGACAAGTTGCTAAAACTATTGGCTACGAAATAGTAAATACCTTAACCTTATCGTACTTGCACCTGTCATAAAACAATGACGGGTGTTTGTTTTTTATAGGTGTATTGAAGTCAAAATCAATAGCCTACTTTCCCACTAAATTATCTCGATACAATACAGCAAGTTTCGGGTTTAAACGCTGCAGCTAACAACGTAGTTTTGGATAAATAAACAAACAGTAATAGACTGTTAAATTAATGTTTATCAAAATATAAAAGTTAGATGCATTAAGCTTTTCGCTCCTTCAGAATTTATAGTAGGTAAACGTTTAGCAGGTTTTTATTTGCTTAATTATTGCTTCACAGGGTATTATTCAGGCCCCGGCAGTTCAAATACACGTTTAAACACTAAAAAGATACTTTTGTCGAATTAAATTCATTTTTTATTATTTAAATTGAATTTAATTCATTAATTATCTAACATTACAGTATGAATAGCGAAACAGAAATCAATCTAGATAAAACCGACCTGCATATTTTACGACTGATGCAGGAAAATGCCCGAATATCAAACGCCGACATGGCACGAGAGCTGGGTATGGCGCCGTCGGGCGTACTGGAGCGTGTAAAAAAACTGGAGCAAAAAAACGTGATACAGCAATACACTACACGCATTAATCCGGCTGCACTGCAGCAGAAACTACTGGCCTTTGTATTTATGAAGGCAGCCGACGGACCAGGTTACAGTACCGCAACGCTGGAGCTTGCCAAAATACCCGAAGTACAGGAAGTGCATCATGTGGCCGGCGATGATTGTTACCTGGTAAAAGTGCGCACCTATGACTCAGCGTCATTGATGAGTATTATGCGTAACCAGTTTGCCAAAATACCCAACATCATCAGTACCCGTACTACTATAGTCCTGGAAACGGTTAAAGAAGAACAACAATTAGTTATACCCGAAAAATAAATATCATCATGGCCTTAACACCTCAAAAATCCGCATCACCATTAATGGTTATCATCGCCTTCGCAACAGTTTATATTGTTTGGGGATCGACGTACTTTTTTATAAAAATGGCTGTCGATGGATTCCCACCAATGTTGTTGGGCGCCCTTCGTTTTCTTACTGCCGGCATTTTGCTATTGATCTGGTGTAAAATTAAAGGGGAACAGATCTTTATAAAGCGCAATATTATTCATGCCGCTGTTACCGGCTTTTTATTGTTGGTAATAGGTAACGGTGCTGTAATTTGGGTTGAGCAAACACTCCCCAGCGCTATGGTAGCCATTATGGTATCATCGGCCCCTATTTGGTTTGTATTATTTGATAAACAAAACTGGCGCGTAAATTTCAAAAGCACATCTACCATTGTTGGCTTAATTATAGGCTTTGCCGGTGTTGTATTGTTGTTTAGCGAACAAATACGTGGTTTATTTGATTCATCAGTGGGGCTTTCAAAATTGCCAGGGATGTTACTATTACTCATAGGAGCAATGTCTTGGGCCTCAGGGTCTTTATACTCTAAATACAATAACACACAGGGCTCAGCCTCCGTAAATACAGCCTGGCAAATGCTGGCGGCAGGCTTTATATTTTTACCATCGAGCTTTTTTAACCACGAGGTGCAAAACCTACAATGGCAAAACATCCCTACCCATAGCTGGCTGGCTTTACTTTACCTGATAATTTTTGGCTCCATAGCTGCATTTAGCGCTTATGTATGGCTTTTACAGGTTCGCCCGGCAACACAGGTGAGCACTTATGCCTATGTAAACCCGGTTATAGCGGTTATACTGGGAGTGCTGTTTGCGCATGAAAGCATTACGCTTTTACAAGTGGGTGGCCTAGTGATCATTTTAGGCAGTGTACTGCTCATTAACTTAAGCAAATACCGCAAAGAGAAACATGCTAAAATGGAACTGGCAGTGACGGAATAAAAGAGAGAGGCAAGAGATTGGAGTCAAGAACCAAGAAAAAAACATTTGGATAATATGAGTCCTAATTCTTGATTCTTGACTCTAATTTCTTGATTCTATCTTTTCAATTCTCCCATTTTCCAAATTCAAAATATTTATTGATGTTGATACTGATTTTAGTACCCTTGGGATATTTACCCCTGTCATGATTGGTTACACGAAGAATAACTTCTTCGCGTTCAATGATCAGCTCTTCATAAAAGCCTTTGAACAATACCTGCGTTACCAGCCACTTATTGCCTAAAACACCGATCTTGATATGTTCGGCATATATAACCACTACGCCACGCCTGCTTTTAATACCACAAACTTTAGCCTGGGTAGATGTAAGCTGACTACAGCTGGCCAGTATTTGCGAAGTATATAACAGCTTAGGCGAATGATACAATTGCTCCGGGCTTCCGTTTTCCACTATCTCCCCCTCTTTCAGCACGATCAGTTCATCAGCCATAGACAGGATCTCGGCGGGGTCATGTGATACCAGCACTACGGTAACTCCCCATGCCTGTACAATGTACCGAATATCGTGCTGAAGACCCTCGCGATAGGTAGCATCAACCTGATTAAAAGGCTCATCCAACAACAATACTTCCGGGCGACTGATGAGGGCCTTGGCAATGGTCACCCTTTGTTTTTCGCCGCCGCTTAATTTACCAAAAGGCTGCTCTTTCAATTGATAAATATGCAGCATATTCAAGGCCTCGGTTACTTTTTGTATGGTAAGGCTTTTATCTTCTTCCTGGAGCCCGGCACCTACCGTATCCCAAACCGATAATTGCGCATCCATATCGCTTCCGTTTTGGGTAACCAGGCGCATTACCTTATGAGCGTGCTGCAATCCATTATCCCGGCTTAAAACCTGTTCTTCCTTAAAAAATACTTCGCCATGATCGGGTTGCAGATGACCATATAACAAATTAAGCAGTGTAGTTTTACCGCTCCCGCTTTCGCCAACAATGGCGGTAATTTTACCCTTAGGTATAAATATGGTTATATTATTAACACCGGAAGATTTATCGCCAAAAAAGTTTTTGGTTACCGATATGGTTTCCAGTATCAGATCGTCGTTCATTTTTCAGGAGTATTTTAATTAGTTAATCAACTCTTATACAGACAAATATATCGCCATGAATAAAATACCTAATCTATAAAAAAGTTCAGGATCAAAAAATGCAGATATGGGTATATTTTAAAATGAATAGCAAACAAATACAGATTGTATTTTATTGTTATGATATATTCATTTAACTATCAGTTATGAACAAAATTATTGGAGTAGTGCTCATTGTTGTGGGCATCATTATGCTCGTTTGGACAGGTTTTACCTATACCAAAAAAGAAAAGATCATTGACGCGGGTCCGGTACAAATATCGGCCGACAGGCAAAAAACCGTCAACTGGCCGCCTTATTTGGGTGGTATATTGCTCATTGGGGGTATAGTGATCGTAGCTACATCAAAAAATAAATGATCAATTATCATTAGCTTTTAATACGCTGATGTCTTTGTTGGCCAACAGTTGTTGATAGTTGATGAGCCTGAACTTTTTACCGATCATAGCTTTAAATTCCGGTGATAGCAAAGCGTTCAATTCGGTTTGGCGATGCAGGCTGGTTAATGGTTTGCCTTCTTTGCTGTTCATCATATTACTATTCATATCTACCAGCACATCCATCTCGGGGCTGGGCGTGGCCGTGTGCAATACCATAAGGTTAGGTCGATTGGGATCAAGCTGGGTATCAAGATAATTCAAAAATGCAGACTTTTTAGTAGCAATTGGTTCGCCCCACATTTCTTTGTAGGTTTCTCCAAAATAATTCACTTTACTAAGTATGGATATGCCTAATTTATATTTACGGGCTAGCTTTTCGGTCAATGCGCACAACTCAAGTGTTGAAAGCGCTATGCCCATATGCGGATCGATATAACTTATTTTTAAACCAGACGACAAAGCCCGCTCAATTTGAGCTGAAAGTTCTTGTTCTATCTCACTTATTTTATAACCGCTTTTAGCAAATGCACGGGTTGATTGTGGAAAGTAACCATTGCTATCTACCAAACTGGGTACTGCTGTACGCCCCAACACAGGTCCCCAGCGGTAGTTTTTCCACTCGGATGTTAGGGTTAGGTGCACACCAACACTTACATTGGGATATTTTTTAAGGATTTCCACCGCCTCCTGATACCAGGGACAGGCAAATTGCAACGATACGGAAACCGGCATTCCTGTTTTAGCTACCGCTTCGGCAGCCATATTTACAGAATGATTCATACCGATATCATCCAACCGGATGAGCAATTCAGGAAGTTTACCAGATGTTTGTTGTGCACGGACCATGGAGGCCCCTAAAAACAGCATGAAGCAAAGAGCGGTTATCTTTTTCATATAAGCAGATTGAATGATAGTGAATTAGCAGATGTTAAGATAAAAATTTAATAACGAAAAGGGCCGGTTGTTAAGCAACCGCCCCTGTCTCTATCAAAATTTTTACGTGATGTATTGCTTATTCCAGCAACAACGCGTCCTCATCATCTGTTAAACTCAGTTGTATAGAATCGCTACCCGCTATACCTTCTACACTGCCCTTGATATGCGCGGCGTTCAGCAACACTTTATCCAATTGTTTCTCGCGCGATTTCCACATTTTTTCCATGGCGTCACGCTCTTTTTGTATGGACAGGCGCATGCTCATATAGCCCTCGCGGATGGCTTTCCATTGTTCAGAAAATTCGCTGCTGGTTAAATAGTCATACAACAAATGCATTTTATCGCCTTTGTTATCCTGCGATCGGGCCTGGTTTGATAGTTTGATCACCCCATCGCGCAGGATGTAGGATACCGCTTTTACTTCGTCAAAGCTACAGATCCAAACGCCATCCTTTTCACCAAAGCAATCCATTCCTTTCGGATAACATTGCGTAACAATAACGGCTACATCTACGCCCACACTGCGCATATCTTTCTTTAACTTTTCGATCCAATCGGTGCCGAAAGTGGTTGTACGTTTACTTTCATAGATGATCTTCCCGCACTCCTGTCCAAACTGGTTGCGTACGGTTTGGATACAATCCGCCCCACGCACACCTTTGCCTACCTCGCTGATCAAATCGAAAGGAAAATAATTACGCAGCAATTCTTCCAGTATCAATTCCTGCGCCTCACCCTGTAATTGCATGGATCCTTGCTCGGCTTTGCGTTTCATCTCTTCGGCCAATTTTTTCTGATCATCGAGCTGTTTTTCAAGCTCCTTTACCTTGAGCTGGTATTCGGTATCTTTTATACTATGGCGTTCGCTTTCCTGCTTCCTGATCTGCTCGCTCAATTCGTTACGCTGCTCCTGCAATTTGCGTTGCAGGGCCAGTTCCATTTCCTCTTCTTTTTGCTGCAGCTGTTTCTCGCGCTGCAAAAACTCCAATTCTTTCAGGCGCGATAGTTTTAACTTTTCTTCGGTTTCCTGTGCCGATGTTTTAAGCATCGTCATCTGGTTCTCATAATCCTGACTGATGGATTTGCGCAGGTTTTGTTCCATAGCCAATTGCAATTGTTTTTTTTCGTCGGTAAGCCGTTGTTCAAAAGCCTCCTTTTGCTGGCGCTCTTTGGTTAAAAAATCCTCATCCTTTTTACGGTATTCCTCTTCCTTTTGGCGGGTATAATCCTGCATTTTAAGCCGAAGCTCCTTCTTATACTCCTCTGCCATCACTTCCTCTATCGGGAAACCAAAACCACAACTGGGGCACTTAACTTCTGTAGCCATATGATAAATACTGCGAAAAATAGTTCTGCAGATCAAAGATAATGATTTTACTTAGGCATGAGATAACACAAAACAGCGCGGTTGCAGTTATCAATTATATTGTCGAAATTTAAACAATGCAAATTTTACAAATAGGTAAGGCGATGTGGAGCTATGATCATGAAATTGCAGCATGCACATTAATTGACGCGGCTGGCGGGCTTTTTTCGCTTACTCCGCCCCCGCATCATCGCGAAGGCGAAATTATATTAACCTCAGGCACACTGGTGATTGATGGTTATAACTATTTAAATATCCCTTTAAACCAACTGGAACAGGTTTACCTGGGATTTGACGAAGTATACAAACGTTCGCTCATCAAAAATAATGGTACGTTTTGGCAGCCTCTAAGGCTCCGTTACAAAGTTGCCGATGGACACAATACGATATACCTTATGATCGACAACGGCTTTTTCGGTACCAAAAACCAGCTTTGGTTTGATACTCTGAAACAACTCTTAGCCGACGATTAAGACAATTATCAGCAAAAACAAACGGCGTACCCACTTATATGAGCACGCCGTTGCGTTAATATCTGTTGATTAAAATTACTTAGCTTTAGCAAATTCGCCGTTAGCTTTAATAGTTACTTCGTCGCTTAACATAGCCGCACCAAATTTACTACCAAAATTAAAATCAGAACGTTTGATAACACCGGTTAACTGGAAACCTGCATCATCAGCTTTGCTCATTGGGTTGGTAATAGTACCACGGTACCATAAATCAAATGTAACCGGTTTAGTAACGCCTACTAAAGTAAGGTTGCCTTTTACCGCGTAATGTTTGTCAGATGTTTTGGTGATACCTGTACTGGTGAAAGTGATTGTTGGTTTATTGGCAACGTCAAAAAAATCGGCACTTGAAAGGTGTTTATCGCGATTCTCATTTTCGGTACTTAAAGAAGCTGTTTGTACAGAAAAGGTAACTTTAGCATCGCTAAAATCCGGTTTTGCTGCAGTTATGGTTGCATCAAAGTTTTTAAAAGTACCGTCAACATCATTTACCAATAAGTGAGTTACTGTAAACTTAACGTTTGAGTGGTTTTTGTCAGCAGTCCAGGTTGTTTGTGCCGATGCAGCCGTATACAAAAATGCTGAGGCTAACAGGATAAAGATCTTTTTCATTGTGTTAATTTTTTTAAATTCCTTTTGTTTATGCACCAAAAGTATATATTTGAACTCGATCTTTTTTAAAATAAATGTTTAAACATCTTTTTATTGAAATTTAATGACAAATCTCTACTATTTTAGTGGACTTTATGTCGATACATATCAATAACAAAGGCGCTTACCCCGTTGAGATACCTCTACTGCTCATCGGGTAAATGGTCATCAATAGCCATTCCAATCTGCTCAAGCGGTATAACTGCCGATAATGGTTCATGTTTGATATAAACCCAATTACCGGCATCTGTTTTGCCGATGGTATAATTAATGTTTTTATTATAAACATCAAACAATCTGGGGAATGCCGAATGAAGGCTCACCTGATAATCTACATTATTGATGGTTATTATAAAAGATTCCACATTAATTGGAGTTAGGAGTTATACTAAGTTAGCATTTTTCAAAGTTTTGATAAAATTATTCTATATGGTTAATACACAGATCAAAACACATCACTATGTGCATAAAACGATAATAAAATTTGCCCTTTGTGAAAACTTTTTAAAACCAACAATGTTACGTTTTCGATAATTAACTAAAAAACGCAAAATTTGTAAACTTAAAGAGTTACTATGAACATTAAGAATTATTATACAAAAGCAGCCATGCTGGTTATTTCATTAGGATTGATTACAGTTATACAATCATGTACTAAAAAAAGTGAACTCCCTGATGCCTCAGAAGATGTAAACCTGCAGGGTGCCTGGAAAAGGGTTATACACCGCGCGCCACTGGGTGATAGTGTTCAAACAATTGCTTTTTATGAAGGTCAGTTTGCAACTTTTCAAACTGATGTTTATGCAACTATTGCTGCCAGCAATCCAACCAGCACACTTTATAAAGCAACGTATAATACCAATGGTACTGTACTCTATGTTAATTTAACCCAAAAATTAAATTCTACGGATCCCAATAGCAGCGGTACTCCTATAAACCAGATCTTATTTAACAAGGCGCCATATAAAATAAGCGGTAACATAGATACACTTACGGTTACTTCCGGAGGTACATTAAAATATGTAAAAGTTAACCAATAAACTCCATTAAATTTTTAACAAGAAAGCCGGACTATAAAGGTCCGGCTTTCTTGTTAAAATAATCATACGTCTAACTACCTTCCCTCCAGATTATCACGATATTGTTTCAGGGCCCTTAAAATTGACCGGGCTATTTCATTTTGACCTGCACTTGAATTAAGGTATCCTTCATCGGCAGTATTATTAATAAAACCGGTTTCCACTAATACCGCGGGCATGCCACTTTGTGCTAATACCAATACCCCCTGCTCTTTTACGCCATGAGTATGCCTGCCATCTGTTTTTTTAAATTCCCGATCAACCAGGTCGCCAAATTGAATACTTTGCTTGCGGTACTTTTGCTGAAAAGCATTTAATACAATTGTATTTACAACGGCGTCGCTGCCATAACCATTATACTTATCCTTATAATCTTTCTCAATATAAATAGAGGCATTTTCACGCAGGGCCTCCCGTTGTTCCTGGCTCCGGTGAAAACCATAAACCAGCAACAAGGCCCCTCGCTCTGTACTATGCTTTTGAGGCGACGAGTTACAATGTATAGATATAAACAGGTTGCCATGATTATCATTAGCTATATCTGCACGTTTATGCAATTCAATAAAAACATCAGTACTTCGGGTCATGACCACCTTAACGCCGCTCATTTCATCATTAATAAGGTCGCGCAGTTTCTTGGCAATACTAAGAGCTATGTTTTTTTCTTTTGAATAAGAGCCATGTGCTCCCGGATCTTTACCTCCATGCCCGGCATCAACAATTACGGTTTTAAATTTAAAAGTGCTTCTGCCAGTAACGTCTTGCTGCGCAAAAGAAATGCTGACACTAAGTAAGCCAGGTATAAAAAAAAGAAGAAAAACTATATAATTACTTTTTAGGCAAATGGCAGGCATGAAATATATATTGGTATAGGTGGTAAAACATTTCTATCTAATTACATTTAGTAGGATATTGTTTTACGTGTATAGTTTAAAAGCATTTAAATTAATATTGCAAAGGTAATATTACTTAACGTGTTAGCACAGTTTTTTATATTTTCGGCAATTATATATTTAAAGTAATTATACATTTATACCGTCGGCACATTCAATTTATCTGCAGGCTATACCCTTGATTGTTAACCTTTATGAAAATTCAAAAATCACTTTATCTATTATTTGCCGGCTTATTGTGCATATTTTCCGAATGTAGTGCTCAGGTAAAAACGCCATATGGAGATAATGCAGCGGTGGGTAAATACTATAACATACGAGGTATAAAGCTATATACCGAAGTTTATGGCACAGGTAAGCCACTGTTGTTGATACATGGCAACGGAGGCAGCATGGGTAATTTTGCTAATACCATCCCCTACTTCGCGAAGAAATATAAAGTTATTGCTGTTGACAGCAGGGCACATGGTAAATCAAAAGATGATCGCGATTCTTTGAGCTTTGAAATGATGGCTGATGATTTTTCAGGCTTACTTGACGCTATGCATATCGATTCGGCATACGTGATTGGTTGGAGCGATGGCGGTATTAACGCGCTTGAACTGGCCATGCGCCATCCGGATAAAGTGATCAAGCTGGCATCAACGGGCGCCAATTTATGGCCCGATTCAACAGGGCTTATACCCTCCTACTGGAAACAGGAACAAAAGGATTATGAAGCCAAAAAGAATACGATATTTAAAACAGCAAAAGAAAAAAACGACTGGAAGATATTTCTGCTCGATTGGTTTCAGCCCAATATCAATCTTTCGGCCTTAAAAACCATCAAATGTCCTTCATTGATTATAGGTGGCGATCATGACCTGATCCCTACGCAGCACACGGTGCTTATTTCGCAAAACATCCCCAATGCTTATTTATGGATAGTACCGAACTCCGGCCATGGCACACTGATTGAGCACAGAGACGAGTTCAACAAAAAAGTTGATGAGTTTTTTACAACTCCGTTTAATAAACGATGAACCTTTTAATGCTGTACTTAAAATTTGTAGGTAAGTGCAGCTAATCCCGTTACTGAGGTATAAAATGTTCCCCCGTTGTCGTTTGATTTTTTTAGTGGTGCATAAAAGTTATAGGTCGACTCTACACTTACTCCGATGTTGTCACTAAGTGCAAAGATCAAACCCAAACGGGGAGCCATATAAAAGCTTTTACGCACAGGTGTAACTACCGTACCACCGTCATTACTATTGGGGTCAAAAATCAGGTAGGAATAATCTGTATAATACCCGCCAATGTTAGCGCCACCATAGAGCCTTGCGCCATCTGACACATTAATATTATAAACCACACTTGCGTAACCTGAAAATACTCTATAACTAGAAAAAACAGCAATTGGACCTTGATCCTGAGTGCCGGTATTTTCACCATCCCCAATATCAATAGTTATTTTATCAGGGTTATAAGCGTCTTTGGGTTGATATTCATGAAAACCAGCGTTAAGGCTTATGGTAAATTTACCCATAAAACGTGCCACCCCTAAATTAAATGCCACTGCAGGTTTATAAATATCCTTGAAATAATTCTGTGGGGCATCAATACCCGCACCAAATGTGATTCCGTAACCCGAGTCAAAAAAATCACCTCCGCTCCCACCGCTTCCGCCACCACCCCAAGTCAACGCTTCGTGCGATCGGTGCTGACCTATGGCTGTACCCCAAAAGCATGTAAACATTAAAATTAAAACTGCTTTTAAACAGCTGGGGGCTTTAAACGTATACGCGTTAAAGTGCATAAAACCAGGGTTACAAGAGTTAAATTGATCAAGGTTCATTGACAGTAAAAATATGAAAAAACCTTAATTCATTACTATAAGTAAAAATATTACATCATTTAACCGTAGCAACAAAAAATAAAGCCCGGCTTAAATACGCCGGGCATAAGGGTATTAAATAGGATAGGTTTATAATTGGCTTATATTATATATCTCAAAACATAGTTAACCTGTTTTATGTTAAAAACAGTGATCAGGCCCCCGCTGTTACCTGCATACCACTATTTCGTTCCTGCTTTTGGTGATACCAGATACCAATGGTACAAATGATAATGGTTAACAATAAAAAACCTTCTACATACAGGTGTGTTACAGAGATTTGCTTCACCGGGAATATAAATAGTGATGAAAGATCGGGAATCAGTAGTCCCAATAAGGGGAAGCTTGAGAATATTCTAAAAATCGCTATTTCTTCCATAACTAACAATTTGATATCCCTAATTTACACCTTTTAGGAATACGATGCAAGTTATTTTGCTTAAAAAGTAAAATAATATTTCAAGTAGGTTAATTTTAATGAATTCTGTCGAAATATTTTCAATATTTACGAATAAAACTTGCATAAATATTTTCATTTTAACATTATTATCAAGCATAAACACTCTAAATATTCGTTATTTTGAATATAAATCGATTTATTTAAAATATCATTAAAAAAGCTACGGCTTAATCAGGATCAAAAAGGCATGGCCCTTACTAACTCAAACAAATTATTACGCACTGCCGGATCATTATCTATAATTTGCTCCAGCTCCGTGTCAGACGATACATATACAATAATAAAATTACGGGCCTGATTCCAAAAATTACCACTTAACAGTACCTTACCCATTTTTTTAAGATTTTCGTAATAACTAATACGCTCATTAATACACGTATGCTGCGTATTTGAAGTTTCTTTCTCTTCAAAAAACAACATTACATGATGGGGTTCTTTATAAGCTGATGCCTCTGTCATAAGATGAAATAATTTAAATTTTGATTTAACTTTGGGTTTATTGTTACACCTGGCAGGTAATTTCTGTAAGCAGATTTCCAGGGGCGTTAAAGTAAAAGCCATAACTGCCACGCAAATTACCCGGAGGGTGTTCTGTAGCATATCCTCCGGCAAGTAACCGGTTATAGATATCAGTCACCTGATCGCGGTTTTCAACAAAAAATCCGATATGAAATGCGTCGGGATATGTTGTGTTACCATTCCGGTTAAAACTATCAGCCATCAATACCAGGGTAAAGCCATCCGAGCCTTGTAAAACAGCCAGCAGATTATCGCCTTTTATTTCTGTACATTTAAAATTAAAGTATTGTTCAAAAAAGCTGATGCTGGCAGCCACATCGGTTACAGGCAGATTAATATGATTAAGTTTCATTGTTTATTTTTTATAAGTGAATGTTCGTTTATTTAAATGGATAATTTTTTTTAAGGTTTAAGCGCTTTTAATACCAGGTTTAAAGTTTGCATCATTAACTCTTCGGTCAATTCAAATTTGTTATTTACGTAACTATTACCCTGGTGATGGTATTTTATTAACTGATATAAAGGGGCAAAAGCAATTGACCAGTAAACCTCAAATGGAAGTGGTATCAATTGCTTTTTTTGAATTGAACTTTCCATAAATGGTCCCAATACCGATCCAAAGTTGATAGTAAGTGTTTTACTTACTTCTTCATAATAATGAGTATACCGCATAATTTCAATGAATTCCATTTCGGTTGGAAAACTGCTGAAATACTTCATCCGGTTTACCCACTGTACTTTAAGCCCGGTAGCAAAATCCATTTCGGGCGAAAAATCTTTAAAGCTAAAGTCCATCATTTTGCCGGCTACCTCAACACACAAGCGGGTGATCAGATCGTCCTTATCCTTGTAATAAATATAAATAGTGGCCGGTGATACGGCTGCAGCCTTTGCAAGTTTACCTATACTAAAACCGTCAAGACCATTATCAACTATTAGTTCAATAGCTTTTTGGCGTATCAGTTGCTCTTTATTTTCGTCGCGTGGTCTCATATATTGCTACAAATATAAGTGAACGTTCATTCATTTAAAAATTTATTTTCATTTTAAGTATTATCCTTACGAACAAATATGGCATCTCTATTTGACCGAGAAAATTTCTTAAAAAAAACAAAACATTTTCACTTCTTAATTGTAGTACGAGTGATTTGTTTTTTTATTCAAATAGTAATCAAATAATGTTTATCTTAGCATTATCATACTAAATGTTAATAATTATGGAAAAATTAATAATATTAAGAATGTTCTTTTGTTTTCCACTATTTGGATTACTTCTGCCTGATGCCGGTATTTTAATCTCCAATACCCCGGGACACATTCCACTGACCCATCTCATTATTGAAACATCAGCAATTTTCTGTATCCTGATTTGCACCGCGTTTATTTTCTATAATAAAAAGAGAGAGCAAAGTCAGGTCGATAAAACAAACGAAGCATCGTATTTCTAAATACTTAATATTTCGTACCTATAAGTTAACACCTACCAGACCACATTATTTGATCAAAAAATTAATTATGGGGTTTTTATACCCCAAATTTTGTTGCCCCACCTTAGTAAATCATTATTCAGAGTAAATTTAAGGCGTTTTATTTTCGGTATGGCCTTTGTTATATTTCTATTGGTTTTACTGAAACTCGCAAACCAGTATTCATAAATGAAAAAAAATTTACTCTTTATCCTATTTCCATTAAGCACATTTGCTCAAACGGCAAGTACTTATATACAAAATGGAAATGCCAGGGCTAATGCAAAAGATTACAATGCCGCAATACAGGAATTTACCAAAGCCATCCAACTTAATGATAGTAACAGTGAGGCTTATTTTTATCGCGCAAATGCTTATGGTAATCTTAAAAATGATGAAGCTGCAATTGCCGATTATGCTAAAACTATAAATCTGCGGCCAAATTTCGCGACAGCTTATTATTATAAGGCCAATTCTGAAAGCAGCATTGGCAATTACCATAATGCCATTGATGACTTTAACAAAGCCATTTCCCTTGAACCGCAGAATGCGAAAATGTACCAATATCGCGGTAGTGCCAAATCAAATCTCCAGGATTATGCCGGTGCCATTTCAGATTTCTCCTTTGCATTAAAACTTAGCCCAAACAACGCCGAATTATATGAATACAGAGGTCTGGCTAAAAACAATAAGGGCGATTTTACCGGAGCTATTAATGATTATACTACAGCTATAAAA
>Ga0105239_10001662_pt1 | contig 29294 bp, 27 predicted proteins | sample KBSC44metaG_FD_92761 | JGI IMG/M metagenome (GOLD analysis project Ga0105239, IMG submission 92761) | Corn rhizosphere microbial communities from Kellogg Biological Station, Michigan, USA - KBS C4-4 metaG | ecosystem: Host-associated > Plants > Roots > Rhizosphere > Soil | place: Michigan, USA...
CCCCTGGGCTTTATACCCTTGTGGGTGGCGTGGGTGCACTAGAGGTAGTTACGACAAACTGCTTTGCAATCTCGCTGCACTTCAATGAGGCGACTGCAACATGGCCAACATCAACCCCGACCTAGAAAGTGCTCTGCGCAAACTCGATGAAGAGCTGGAAGAGGGAGACATTACTAGGAAGGGCTATGAGAAGCGCCGGACGCTCATTCTTTCTCAATACCTTTCGCCCTCACCATCTTCTGCTTCGATCAGCGCACCCACTTCTCGAGGCCTCCGGATTCATTCGCCTGACGATAGCGATCATCCTGCCTCTTCAACTTCCAATGACGCTTCGAGGGCTGCCTCGCTCGCTGCCCTGACCGGTTCTCCCGTCCCCGGCCCCGGCCATTCAAGGAATGGGACTTTGAGCGACAGCTACATAAGCGGTGCCCCTCAGAGCCATGTCAACAGATTTCAAGAGCGGGATACCGGTGGTCGACCACACGGGTCACTTACGGGCTCCTCTATAACTCGCAATGATACCTTCATGACGGCAACTGATCATTCACGTGCGCAGACTCTCGTCAGTCAGAACTACGCCTTCAACCCTGACGTCCAACAAAATTACCCGGGCGTCAACACTCGGAATTCTACCATGCTAGATTCTCAGCAGGGCTACTTCTCCGATTTCGCTGGGCAACAGCGTGAAGACCATCAAGAGACATACGGTGGACATGTGCACAGATATTCTCAGAGTGAGGTCACCTCACCGACCGTCCAGGTCGCCCCGCCATTCTTGAACCCTGGACAACTCGCAGGTGGCGCAGCAGTTCACCAGATGCCATTAGAGCCCAGAGAAGTGCCCTTCGCAATATGTGACCCCCATGACTCTCACATCGAGATGTCCAGTTTTGAAAACATCGCTGCCGTGCTCCGATATCGAGCTACAACCAATCCTAAGCAGGCGGCCTACTGGGTTTTAGATCAGAGAGGAAAGGAACTGGTTTCCATCACATGGGACAAATTGTGCAGTCGAGCGGAGAAGGTGGGCCAAGTCATTCGAGACAAGAGCAGTCTTTACAAGGGTGATCGTGTCGCATTGATCTATGGTGAAAATGAAATCATCGAGTTTGCGGTCGCATTACTTGGCTGCTTCCTTGCTGGAGTTGTGGCCGTCCCAATCAATGACCTGAAGAACTATAATAGACTCAATGTCGTACTTACATCAACACAAGCGCATCTTGCTTTGACCACAGAGGCTAATCTCAAGAGCTTTCAACGGGACATCACCGCTGCGAAGCTCAGTTGGCCACGAGGGGTGGAGTGGTGGAAAACCAATGAATTCGGGAGCTATCATCCCCGAAAGAAGGGTGAGGATCCTCCGCTGATCGTACCAGATCTCGCATACATTGAATTTTCCACGGCACCTACCGGCGATCTTCGTGGTGTTGTCATGAGCCACAAAACAATCATGCATCAGATGGCGACTTTGAGTGCCATGATGACTTCTGCCACAAGCAATACAAAGGCTGATACTTTTAATCCCTCCCTACGTGACAAACAGGGACATCTAATCACAGGCTCTCGCCATGGTGAAACATTGCTTAGCTATTTGGACCCCCGCCAAAGCATTGGAATGATTTTGGGCGTGCTGTTGAATATATACGGTGGCCACACCGTCATCTATATCGATCAACGATCGATCGAGGCTCCTGGGCTGTACGCAAATTTAATCACGAAATATAAAACTACTCTCCTAGTGGCGGATTACCCGGGCTTGAAACGAGCGGTGTACAACTACCAAGCTGATCCTATGGCAACTCGAAATTTCAAACGGAACTTCGAGCCTAATTTCGGTTCGGTCAAATTGTGTTTAATCGATACACTCACAGTTGATGCTGAGTTCCATGAACTTCTCGCTGATCGCTGGTTAAAGCCACTGCGAAATCCGCGGGCACGAGAGATCGTGGCACCCATGTTATGTCTGCCAGAACATGGCGGGATGCTCATCAGTATGCGTGATTGGTTGGGAGGGGAAGAACGTATGGGCTGCTCCCTTGCCCATGAAATGGACCATGACCGTGAAATGGAAGAAGATGAGAAGAAAGAAGGCGAGCTTCATGCAACCAAATCTGGATTTGGGAGCAGTTTAATTGGCGGGAGCGCCACCAAACCTTCAACAAAGACACGGTCAACTGAAGATCTAGGCGAAGTTCTACTCGATAAAGAAGCCCTGAAGACCAACGATATCGTTGTTCTGGCCATGGGTTCCGAAGCTCGCTCCAAAGCAAGCTCGTTCCCCAATGCGGTCAGATGCGGTGCATTTGGCTATCCTATCCCAGACGCTACCATGGCGGTTGTCGACCCTGAATCTGGGCTTCTATGCACGCCAAACACTGTGGGAGAAATTTGGGTTGACTCGCCGTCTCTCTCTGGTGGTTTCTGGGCTCTTCCCAGGCATACTGAAACCATCTTCCATGCACGGCCGTATTGTTTCAAAGAAGGCAATCCAACTCCCACTGCAATCGATCCAGAGTTCCTTCGCACTGGCTTACTAGGATGCATCATTGAGGGCAAAATATATGTTCTTGGCTTGTACGAGGATCGACTCAGACAAAGGGTCGAGTGGGTGGAACACGGACTTGATGTACAGGAGCACCGCTACTTCTTCGTCCAGCACCTGATCGTGAGCATCATGAGAAATGTACCCAAGATTCATGACTGTTCGGCTTTTGACTGCTTCGTGAACGATGAGCATCTTCCAATTGTGCTCCTCGAATCAGCATCCGCCTCGACCGCTCCTATCTCATCCGGCGGTCCACCCCGTCAACTTGATATTGCTCTCCTTGACTCGTTAGCGGAGAAAGCGATGGAAGTGCTATATCAGGAGCATCATCTCAGGGTGTATTGTGTTCTAATCACGGCGCCTGGCATCCTGCCCCGAGTAACAAAGAATGGACGCCGAGAAATTGGTAACATGCTCTGTCGCAAAGAATTCGATACGGGAGCATTACCTTGCGTTCATGTACGATTTGGTGTCCAGAGAGCGGTTCAAAACTTGCCATTTGGTGAGGATATCAGCGGCGGCATATGGTCCCCCGACTCAAGTGCCGCCCGAATTGATCTATTGTACGAACAAGAGACGCAATGGTCGGGCGTTGATCCTCGAGAAGTGGTCATTGATGACCGAACTTCAACTGCTCTAAGCAATTTCACAAACATATTTGATCTGATGCAATGGCGAGTCGCAAGACAAACCGATGAACTCGCATATTGTACCATTGATGGTAGAGGAAAGGAGGGCAAGGGCCTCACGTGGAAGAAGTTTGACACTCGAGTTGCAGCTGTGGCCGTGTATTTGCGCAACAAACTCAAGATGAAACCCAGTGATCATGTCATTTTGATGTACACCCATTCTGAGGACTATGTTTTTGCCATTTATGCCTGCATGGTACTGGGGTTGATTGCAATTCCTGTCGCTCCTCTCGACGCCAATCGACTTTCCGAAGACGCACCTGCGTTTCTGCATATTGTGGCAGATATGGGGGTGAAAGCAGTCCTTTGCAATACCGAAGTCGATCATCTTTTCAGGCAAAAACTTGTTTCTCAACATCTCAAGCAATCTGCTCAATATCTCAAAGCACATATTCCTATCGTCTACAATACCACAAAACCGTCCAAGCAGTCGCATGGCTGTAGAGATCTTGGTCTTACAATGAACCGTTCCTGGGTTTCTCCCACCAATCCTGTTATTATTTGGACATATTGGACTCCAGATCAACGACGAATTTCCGTTCAACTCGGCCATGACACCATCCTTGGAATGTGTAAAGTCCAGAAAGAAACCTGTCAAATGACAAGCTCAAAGCCAGTCCTTGCATGCGTTAGGAGTACAATAGGCATTGGGTTCCTCCACACCGTGTTGATGGGTGTATATAATGGCAGCGCAACTTATCTGATTTCACCACTGGATTTCGCTCAAAATCCAAGCTCTCTATTTATCGCTTTGTCTCGGTACAAAGTCAAGGATACCTACGCCACGACTCAGATGCTTGACTTTGCCATGGGGCATGTGTCAGGCAAAGGGTTCTCCCTTCATGAAATGCGAAACCTAATGATTGCGACGGAATCGAGACCGAGATTGGATCTTTTCTCCAAGGCTAAGATGCATTTTGCCCAGACTGGTCTGGAACGAACCGCCATCAACACTATCTATGCCCACGTGTTAAATCCAATGATAGCTTCTCGAAGTTACATGTCTATTGAACCGATTGAATTGTGGCTGGATGTTCGAGCGCTACGAAGAGGACTAATCTATCCAGTCGATCCCGACAGTGATCCAACAGCGCTATGCATTCAGGACTCAGGAATGGTCCCTGTGGCGACTCGCATCGCAGTCGTAAATCCAGAGACGTGCCAGCTATGCCGTGTTGGTGAGTTTGGAGAAATTTGGGTACAATCAGAGGCGTGTGCGAAGGCATTCTACATGTCGAAATCGCCTTTTGATCAAGAGAGATTTGGCGGACGTCTCGTTGGTGGTGATCCCAGCAATACCTACATTCGTACTGGTGATCTTGGCTTCCTCCATAATGTCACGAGACCGATCGGACCAGGCAACCAACCTGTGGAAATGCAGATTTTGTTCGTCCTTGGAAGCATTGGCGAGACGTTTGAAGTGTATGGCCTGAATCACTTCCCTATCGATATCGAGAACAGTGTTGAAAAGTGCCATCGGAATATCACTCCCGGAGGTTGTGCAGTTTTCCAGGCAGGTGGAATGGTTGTTGTTCTGGTTGAAGTTTTCCGAAAAGCGTACCTGGCTTCAATTGTGCCAGTTATTGTTAATGCCGTCCTGAATGGGCACCAAATTGTGGTTGACATAGTTGCCTTCGTTGGGGACGGAGACTTCCCACGAAGTCGGCTGTCAGAAAAACAAAGGGGTAAAATTTTGGCCTCTTGGGTTACCAGGAAGTTGAGGACAATCGCCCAATTTGGCATACGTGAATTTGATGGGCCTGATGGCCAAGAACCTGGATTATCAGCAGAGCGGAGAAGAACAAGCATTGCGGACAAGACTAGCAGCCAGCACGATCAGCGTAGGGCTTCAATGTCTGAGAGCCAAACAGCCCACGGTCAATTCGAGAAGGTTTCGAGCAGGTCCAGTATCATGCCGGAATTACCACTCTCCTTGCCACCAAATCACTATCAGATCGACCCGACAGGGCTTTATGAACAATCAATGCCTCAGGCTGAGAAGCAAGCTCCTGCGGTAGCACTGAATGATCGACCTTACAGCCTTCCAGAAGGCGTGGCGGAGATGCCAACCAACTTTCAGGACATCGAAGAACAGGAGAATCCCTACTTGACCGACGATAAATTCTTTGATCCCAATGCCGATTGGGATCGTCCGTGGGAGGACTACAACGCTAAAGAACTGCAGGCTGAGTCTGCCAGTGGTGGGCCTCCCCAATTGACGCTTGTCAATCCTGACAATTTTTCGGCCAATGGTAGCAATGAAAATACACCCACCTCGTACACAGCAACAGCGACACCAACTTCAACCCTACGAGCGATGAATGTTTCTGACGAGCGTGCGGATGACAGCCCTTACGAGGATCAAGGAAATCCGTTTAGGAATTCGATACCTGCATCTGTACCCAGCTTCGATTTTGTCACATCGCCAACAGGGAGGAATGCAGCTCGCGATCAGATGGCCAATGCCTCAGCAGCATACAGCCAAATCACTTCGACGACTGGCCGGGCGTTGCTTCCAAGTCAGCAACCTCGCTATCCAAATTACAATCAAGACGGCAACCGGTCCCGACAATTAAGCGAGAACTCGTACGAGGCAAAGGATCTTCCACAGGAAGCGATGATGTATGCCTCAGGGTATGGAAGAAACCCTTCAGGAAATGCACCACCGCAGCAACAGCAGCACCGACAACAACAAAATACACTGCATCCGCAGGGCCGGCAAAGTGTGGACTTGAGCAGTGTGTCCGGGAGTGTCAGGAGAAGGTACGATGGGAGTGGGTATGATGATTATGAGTATTAGCGGAGGATCTTGGGAGAAAGTGGAAATGAGAAATGCAACGATGAAGATCATGTGAAGAAAACAACACCAGGGGCTTTCTTCTCCTCCTATTTTCAAAACACATGGTTCTGTTTGAATGAATGTAGCATACTAATGATATCGTTCTTGTTTTTGGATTTGGGATGCCTATGGAAAATAATGATGACGATGATGTTGATGATGCGAAAGAGTTGCTCAGATTCGCGATTGTTCTATCTCCTCTAGCTCGGATACAGTACAAGAACAAGATACCTAACCTAGAAATGCCACATATTTTGAGGACCAGTTGGTGAAACTATTGACTGATCAAGGACGAATCATAAATATGGTATGTATGTACCTAGCCGTCTTTGATAGGGATGCCTCAAAGATCCTCGCTGTGGAATGCTCAAAGGACATCACAATGAGATATTAATATGCCTGGAAAGTTATCGTTATGGGATACTTAAAGGACATCGCAATGGGATTCCTCTATAGTAGCATGTGCAGAACTGGTCCAAATTTTACGTATGCCCGCCTGAGTTTTTCCTGTATGGTTGTAGCTAATTTGCTACTTACAGCCGGGCCCTGGCTTTGCTGTAAATGCCCTGTTGTCCTTCTCGTATGGACGTTGCCTTCAAGCTTCTTTTTGCCTTAAATGGAATTCCTATGCGGACGAGCATCTCAGTCCCAATTCGAGAACAACCTGCTCAAATTGCAATTTTCTACAAGCCTCACTCGAGGATGTACTCGTCGTAGGGAATGAAGTTCTGGTGACGACTTATGACAAGCAAGAGATATCAATCGGCAGAAGAGTGATTTGATTACTTATGGACATATCGATTGTTTGATCATTGAAGCCTAACTGAGTGTTCGGGGCGCTCCACCCAACTCCGGCCTTCCCTCCCTCACGGAAGCCTTACCGGGGGTGTATGACTTGGAAGGGAGTATAGTATTCCAGAATCGCATATCCACGGGTATCTACCTACAGCTGCAGGGGGGACGTCTCCAATAGAGTATAAAATAGGTCCAGAGGAAATGTAATTCGGTCGCTAATTAAATCTGGTTCAGTTCCTCGATAGATACAATGCTTTGCTTGGCGGGGTGGATATTTGATACAGAATACATCATCGACCTCCCACCAAACACAACCGAGCTCCCATCTGGTAAATACCACATAACTGGTTGATACAACCCCCTCGTACCTGACTTCAATCCCTAGAGGCACAAGCACGCCCTGCGGCCACGCCCGGTTTTCGGCACGTGTTTATCAAAACAGAGAAAAATTATAAAAATCAACTCCTCTCCTTCCCCTCAGATGTCTAACACACTTCGATTCAAGCCCTCGAATTTCGGATTCACAAGTTCTTCTGCTGCTTCTCCACTGTTCCTTCGTTCAAGAGCTTGTGCTACCCAACGAATGCAGAGACTCGACCAGCAACAACGATATTTCTCTCAATCACAAACCACCGCCAGCGCCGCCAACATGTCTGACTCTAATGGCTTGACCAAGGTCTTCACCAAGAATGCTTGCCCTCGTGAGTCTCCCTTATTAGCTTCGCCCCCGCCCCTATGTCGCGCTATCTTTCTGGCAATACCTCTCTACGGACTTAAAAATATAGACCTGCACGAAAATGTGATGCACGAGTATCTGACCTAAACTAGCCGCTGGACCATACAGCCAGGCCATCAAAGCCGCCGGCCAAGTCTGGGTTGCAGGCCAGATTCCCGCCGATGAGACGGGAACCCTCGTCACCGGCTCCATCGCCCAGAAAACCGAGCAGTGCTGCAAGAACCTCAAGGCCATTCTAGAGGAGGCCGGCAGTAGCATTGAGAAGACTGTCAGGATCGGAGTAAGTTTCTTCCTCTTTTGTCTTCTTCTCTGCTTCAGGGTCGCATAACGACCGAAACATGTTTGGGTTGGTTGGTTGGGGTGGGACTGACGGGGATTTACAACACAGGTCTTCCTCTCTGATATGCAGCATTTCAAGGAGATGAATGGTGAATACGAGAAGTGGTTCACTCATAAGCCAGCGCGAACGTGCGTTGCCGTGAAGCAGCTGCCCCTGGGCGTCGATGTCGAGATCGAGGCTATTGCCATTCAGTGAAGGATGGTCTAATTACCTAAAAACGAATCGGCTTGTTGGAAGCTTCGGCCCTGAGACTGTAATATACCTGGCCAAAATCGAAATCCCCAAAGCGAATACCTAGTACCGGTCTCAGACTACCGCCTCCTTCTAGTCAACATCGATATATTCTTATCTTGTGGTGGAAAATTGATCACGCTCCCTTTTTATAGCTTGCTCTTGCCATCTTCACCCTCATGTTCCCCTAGCTCGACAACAACCTTGCCCCATGTGTCCCTCGCGCCAAGTGCCGTCAGTGCATTGGGGATCTGCTCGAGTCCCTTGTAGGTCTTGTCTGTGTAGGTGATTCCCTTCAATTTCCCGGTCGCGATTAGCTCGAAGATACCCTTCCAGACCTCTTTGACGGTCTCCTTCTCCTTGGTGTTGTACATGCCCCAATGTAGACCGACAATGCTGATGTTCTTGAGGAGAACTCGGTTCAGGGCAAGCTTCTCGATGGTTCCACCGGCGAACCCAATCACCAGTAATCGGCCGTTCCATGCTATACATTTAATCGAGGGGTCGATCATGCCTGCGGTATTCGGTTAGGCTTGGTTGTACTACATAACGGGGACTTTAGTATTTGACTTACCAACTGGGTCGTACACCACGTCAACTCCGGCCTTTCCATTTCCTGTCCGATGTTTCGCACAGAGGGCAATAACCTGCTGCGGCCAGTCCTTCTCCCGGTAGTTAATCACATAGTCGGCTCCGAAGTCCAAGCAGACTTGTCGCTTCCGTGCAGAACCAGCTGTGGCAATAACGACCGCTCCAAGAGCCTTGGCCACCTGCACAGCCGATAGACCAACGCCTCCAGCACCGGCATGGACAAGAACCCATTCCCCGGGTTGTGTTTTTGCTCGTGTGACCATTGCTCCATATGCGGTCGGAGTGGTCACGTAGACACCAGCCGCATCTGCGAAGGACCAGCCTTCCGGCACGGGGAAGAGTGACTCTTCCGCCGCAAGGACATGTGTAGCATATGCGCCCTGGTTGGCGCCAAAAACCCTGTCACCGACTTTGAATTTATGGCTCGTCCGCGTGTTGACAGTGCCATCTAGACTGCTGGCAACTGCGCCCGATGTGGAACTAGAGCTGGTGGGAGTGGCCATCACCACACCGGCAAACTCCAAGCCTGCCAGCCATGGTAGGGGCGGCTGGTGTTGGTATTTGCCTTGGATCTGGAGGATGTCGAAGAAATTGGTACCACAGGCTCGGATCTTGATCAGGTATTTATCAGGGTGAGGGCTCGGGGTGGGTAGGTTGGTCACTGTCAGCTCTTGAGGTCCGGAGACATATTGGCTGATTTGCACGGCTTTCATCTTGGCTATGTCTTTGGCTGATTCAAAAACCTAGGGGTAGGAGGAAATATGGTTAGGGAGGCATCCCATATCCACTGACTAACTATGTATATTTTAAATATCTAGTCTTGTCAGTGGCGGCTAACAGTCGCGAATCCGAATAACCTTGGAGTCCAGTCAGTTGCTCTTGATGGGGAGCAACCGTGGGTCTGGACCTCGGTAAAGCCATGAGGGGGATAGTCAGTTACTCCGCCGGAGTATAGAGACTGCAACATCGTAGCCTCGTCGGCAGGTGGCGTGGGATTCAGCCTGATCACATGATGCTTAACTCCTGCCCTTCCGACATCGGTCGCGCCAACTGGAACGGTGGGTTTCCGCATGCTGGGCTCTTGGCATTCTCTCACAACCACTGCAGCCTGCAGGCTCGATTCCTAGATCTCACTCGTCCTTTCAGGTTGAATCCTTGAAAACAGGCGAGGCGTCATCACGCTGCCATTCCCACCACTTCTCAAATGAGCGCGTCTTCTCCTTCTGAAGCCCGCCTCGTAGCCATTGTTGACTCCTTGACCTCTGGATTCCAGACACTGCTCTCCAGCCTCCGCGCCCACCGAGAACTGGAAGAGACTCTCCGGAAGAGGCTTGAGTTTGCCGCAAATGAGGTATGCCCTCTGTCCTGTTTGCCCTTCTTGTTCCTTTGTCATGATGAGAGTCTTTTGATTAGCTCTAGATCAAGAGCTGCTTCTGTAGCGATGAGCGACATTTGCATGTATTACCTGAACCTCCTATTTTCTCCACCAACCTGTGTTTGCCATTCTCTTCTTCTTCCCAATGACTAATGTCAAAACACTATAGTACGAGAAAATCATAGCCGCAGACGGCAGTGCCTCGGAAGCCTCAATTCCCACAAGCCAAGTGGTAAAGCACATCCGCGAACCCCTTCCAGAATCCGAAGATCCCGAGACATTGGAGATTGTCAAACAGGCAAAGTCACATGTGCGAAGGTATAAGATGGCGAACCACCGAGCGCCTGCCAATGTTACACGATGCCCAGTAGCGCATCAAACCCTAGACCCTGAAGATATGGAAAAGGATTTCACAACACCAGGAGTCCGGGGCAACCTAGGCTGTCCCTTTGCCAAAATGGCAACCAACGGCCTCGCACCCGGTTCAAGCAACTGCGAAGATCCTATCGCCGCCGAGTTTCATCAAGACATTGCCTCTGCACGGTCTGCCGTCACCGAACAACGTCCTGGACAGTGTCCAATACGTTTTCTAGACCAACACTCACCTGAAGAGGTTGCACAGTATTTTGAAAACCATAAACACGAAATCCCTCGAAGTCATGAGATATGTGTCAGAAGATACCAAGGAGATGAGACCAGTGTTCGCCAACTTGACGCAAAGTACGGAAACCTGGTCAATATGATTCAAGGACTGGGTGTCAAGCACAAGGCATATCTTCCAGGGAAAGACCGAGTTGAAGAGCAGGCCAAAGCTCCCCCTCGTACAGTCGAAACGTGGGCGGAAGATGTCAGTTCACAGCCCACACCGCCGACTCATGAATCCCATGCCGAGCCTGAGGAGGCCAGATTGTCGCGGTTTGAGAAACCTTTACGGGAGATTCGAGTCGGTGAATCACCTAGTCGGCCTTGGGGCATCTCAGTGCCGCCTGACAAGGAGCCGGCCCCGAGTGCTTTACAATCCGACTTAGGAATCGACAACCATAACCTCAAGCCACAGCCGTCCTCCCCCGAAGTCAAACCACGCAGGTGTCCTGTGGATCATGGGCAGGGAAAGCCTTCTACACCTATTCCATCAAACGAAAAAGACCACACGAAGGACACACCGAACCCACCCACCCAGATCATATTCAACGGTCCCGTCTTCTTTGGCTACTCGGCAGAGCAGGTGGCGGTCCTACTGCAAAACACCAGCTTGGGCAACATGAAATCCCCTTCTCCTTAAGGGGGATCTCGTTTTCTTGTCACTTTATTTTACCACTTCGTATTTTGTAGCGTTCTGAGCGATAAAGCGCATCACGATTGAAATGAGATCAATGTATTTCTATCCTATAGTAATTTTATAGCACCTGAAACGATGAAGGAGTTGGATTGGATGTAGGACGCAAGGAGTCAACCTGCTCATAGTGGGGAGTACCCGAAAGACACAACCCAGATATTAAGTTGAACTATGAAGGTCCCTTTTGCTTTTCTTCTTGCAACGGCGTGTGTGAAAAAAACCATCAGCTCTAGTAAGCAAGCCCACAAAATGCAGAACCTGAAAACCGTGACCCGACCCCGAGAGGAAGGGAGCTTGTGGAAGATACCCTGAGGGGCAGTCAAGCAGCTGGAAAGTGAATGTTGCGTTTGTTGTTTTTGTGTCTATGTACTTCGTACTGGCTTACCGTTTCTTGATATTGCGCCCTTGCTACTCGGTTTAATGAACCGTGCGATGGCGCATGTTTCTGAACAGGATGAGGTTCTATGTACCTAGGTTCGACTCACCTGTAGATGGCATGTAGAGGACTCCTGCGAAATATGCACGCTTCGGTGCATTGGCATAAGGGGGAGTGGTAATGTTGAAGTGTGGAAAAATGAGGTCGAAGGAACCAAAGGTGGTGGTGGTGAAGAGAATGAAATATTTGTACGGGGCGCTTGCTTGACTGAGAAAGGCTGGTCACAGTGCTTGGCGGCGCAAGGCTGTTGTATGCCAAGGCACGACACCGGTTCAGCCTTGTTCTCTCCCTGTCTCGAGCTTTCCGTCTTACACCGAACGCGACATGATATGACATCAATTACATCTGGCTTCGGCGTAGATCTATCATTGAATTCATTAATGGACAAGGGTCTAATGCTTTCAGACATATAAAACCTCTCCCCCTCCTCTAACATCACCTGTCACTAACTAGGGTTTCCAGCGATCAAAAGCTGCTTCTCCTTCTTAAGCTGGTCAACAACCTCAATGGGAATGCGCAGTATGCTCGCCACGATGTCCGCAGGCGTCAAGGCTATCCACTGGCCCAGTGGAATGTCCGCCACGCGGTCGGCTTTGTATATCTCCATCCACATGAGATCTTCCGTTTCGGAGGTGTTCTCGATGTAGTGTCCTATGAACCTTATCAGAGTGGTGCCCAACGAAGGGGAAGTGCATACTAATGCTCCTTACCGCTATTATCTGGAAACACCGCAGTGTCTCCAGCTTCGAAATCGAATGTTCTGGCATTTCCATTGCCAATGAAGACGGTCGCTCTCCCCGTCCCGCTGTGGAAGTAGAGCCATTCCTCGCTCGTCGGGTGCCAATGCAGCTCTCGAAGGCCGCCGGGCTTTAGCGTCACGAAGGTCGCGGCGATCGACTTTGAGATGGGGAAGTTCGTCGAGTCGATCTTGTAGAAGGTGCCGCCGTTGCCGGGGACTGGCTCGGGCTCGTGCTGGAAGGTTCGGTAGACGTACGAGGCATTTCCCGTCAACGGGCCACTTCTACCGCTGACGTTGGTTCGATTACTGACCTTCGACTGGGAGATAGGGATCGACCGAAGGGATGGTGTCGAAGACCGACTGATTGACGCCAAAGTTCTTTGCAAGGATTGACTTTGGGGTATGCGCCACCCAGTCCCCGAGGTTAAATGTCACGCTGAGAAGCGGTCAGGATTTTGCTCTCCTTCGATCAAACTCGAACTCACCCGACAGCGTCGAAGTTCCCCTCGTCAAATGTCAATAGATATTCATTCTCGGCGTCGAGACCTTGGATTGTATGCGCCTGGCCCTTTGGGAAGCACCAGATATCGCCGATTCCGAGCTCTTCGACCTGATATTGACCATTCTCATCTAAGGCAGACACAAGAACGCGTCCTGTGTAGACAAAGCCCCATTCAGCCTATTCAAGTCAGCTTGTTGTTTCATGTTATAGTCCCAAAGGAACTTGCGTACAACTTTGTGCCAGTGAAGCTCTCTAATTGCTCCCTGATGCAGATGTTGCTGTGCGGCGGCAATGTCATGGCTCTGTGGTAAGTCTTGAATGACCTGAGTGCGTGTCCAGCCTCCCGGGAAAAGCGAGCCTTGGACAAGGAGAAGGACCATTTCAGGTTGGGTACAGTACCACTCTCTGTTCTTTGCCGCCCAAGCCCATCAGGATTCTGGAGGTCAATCTCGTTGTTTGTTCCGCCTGGTTGTCCTTTTCAGCCTCTTATTCACGAAATCGTGGGTAATCACCTACCCGAAATCACCGCTCTCCGGCTGCCATTTGCGTTCCTGGGCTTTCCGTCTTCGAAGGTTGGTTGCTGCCCAGTTTGTCGGTTTATCGCCGCAGCGCTAGCGCTAGCGGCCAGCCAGGCGAATATCACAATTGAAACGAACTTCATGGCCAATTAATGAAGATTCTTGTACAGTAGCTTTCCATGACAGAAGTAGAGATTTCGAGAGGCATGGGAGATATATGCCCGCTCTACGACCCAGCAGGCCCAGCACGTCTTTCGCATGGAAAGAATTTCTTTGTACGATGTTCCAAATCCATATAGGGTATCGCCATCTGCAATGCTCATCACGAGCTTGAAGCTCTCGAAGCTCCATCGCAGCTCCACAGGCATCCTGTTGCACAATCGAAGATGGAGGTTGGCTAGACAGGGGCATGCCTGACCTCACTGTCATACGCCAAGCATCGGCTACAGCATCAAGCACCACAGGCATGCATCAAGCTCTGCTAAAGAGGAAGGTATCAGCATCCTAAGCCATATGCAAGTTGATCGACAGTCTGACTGGTTGTTGGTGTGAGATGGACTTTCGCAATCCAGCGTCCGCATCACGCGATTCTTGGCATTGACTCGGTCTTAATCTATATTCTACTTCTTATTCTCCTCTATATACTCCTTCTTTTCACTAATTTTATGCGTTGCATACTATACAATTTTCAATGTAGGAAGCTCGATAACTAGTGAGGTAATTCCGGCAGCCGCTGATTTGTTGTCTTTCCTAGCCTGGTAGGACTTTTTTAAATCCTTAACTATGTTTTCCAGTTTGTTGCATTGGGAGTATGCTGGGTGCTATAATGCATACGATCATGCCTTGGAGCACGCCTTCTTCTTTTGCTATTGTTGTTCAGTCAGGAGAGTCTAGGGACTTCATCAGGACGGAATTAGCACGAAGATCAACGGCGTGTTATTTCGAGACCACGAGTTAGGATTTAGGGGAACTTCTAATAACTATAGCGTACAGCTGCACGCCAATATAAGGCAATGTGGCCTTATATTGTAACACGTCCTTTTTATTGTACACAATATACCTAAATATATCGATTTTCGCCATCTTAGCCTCGGAGTCGCCACCCTAACCTTGACCATATCTCGAACGGCGGACGACTAAACCCTGGCTACTTTCGGTAACACAAATCCATCCTCGAGAGCAGCATTGCACTCCTCCAGAAATTGCTAGAAATGTATATCTTAGATTTAAAGAAAGGACAGGTCCGCAGTATCCACACTTCCAGCTCGCCCTTAGCCCTATGGGAGACCACCCGGGTGAATCAGGAGTCTCAGCCTTGCGCGTTAGGAGTTCCCGCGAAAAGCTTCTCGGCGTTCTCGGCAGCCACGCGCAGGAAAATGGGAAACTATGGAAGCGTTTTGTGAGTTTGCATGTTTGATTCTCTGTGAACTTATGGAATTCTTTTATTTATGCACATTTATCGGGCCTTTTCATTGCCGCTGAACTGGCCGATTGCCTTGATTTCAATGCTCGCATGAGCTCCCGCTTGTAAAATGTGAGATACACTGCTCTCTGCGGAAGTATCGAATGCGTTCGAGGTCTAACCAATGCACTGGACCCTCTTTTTTGAGGGCAATTGTAATCCTACACTCTTGATTGCCTCCGTAGATTATCTCTTTGCCTGGAGTGGTGGATAAGTTGTCTTGATACGAGACTGTCTTCCGCGAATGATAAGAATCCCATGCATCTGAGATAGTCCTCAGCAATCAATTTATCTGCTGCTTGATGTCGGACTGGATGCTGGGGGCGTTTGTGTTGGTCAGATAAGGATAGTCATGGAGAGCATCGCATTTAGCTTGCATGATTTGGATCTGTCGGAGAATGGCTTTTCCCTCTGATTTCCATTTACTCTGAGGGGGGATGTTGGTGTTGAACGTGATCCAGTGTTTCGAGAACAAACTTTCGGAGCTCTTTCGAGGCTCTCAATCGATCCACTTCCACGTCACCTTTTCGAATAGAAATAGCGAGCCAGAAAGCGTGCTCAATTCTGAGGGGAACTTCAACTTGGAAGTAGTCAGGGGTCGGCTCTAGCTGAGGAAACAGCTGCCCACTTCCAGGTATGTAACCAACAACAATACATTCTATTCTTTGAATTCCTTCGCTCGAGTTATTCTCTGTCGTTATTGCAGACCCTATTTCAGTCTCCAAGGCGCCTCCGATCGTACTGGGAATGGGCTCCGGGCATTCAACGAGGATTCGCTGAAACTTAGAGTGGAATTGCTCTAGTGCTGACATTGCCCAGCCATGGGTGTTCACGGCGATCTGACGCAGCTGTGGATTTTCCATGATGTTACATTGCCGCCTTCCGGCTCTGGGGTGTGGGTAGCAGGGATGTGTGGAAAAGAGAGCTTTGTCGAAGGGAGACACTGGTAGTAGGATGACAACAATAGATAGGAGAGAGAGGACCGTAGATAAAGAGAAAGTAGCCTTCCCTGTCTTGGGATGAGCAAAGCAACAACGATATATGATTTACAATTCTTTGCAGATCTTTCGTGGGTTTCATTATTCTGAGAGCCGAGGCTCGGTGTCCGCATTCACTTACCATGATGTCTCCAGGAAGTAAATACTGGTCGCTGGTGTCGGCCATACACAGTCTCGTGTTGCGCATTCCTCTCGATAGGTGAATGGTCGAGACCTTCCGATCCGAAATGCTACAAGTTCAGTATCCAATTCGCACTAATATATCTCGTTTAGAGCTCCTGGATTTTGGGAAGCTAGGCCCCACTTCTTTGATAGTGGTGCTAACGAAAGACATAGCATCTCAATCAAATAGCAAATAGAGCCGTGGCTTGTACATGGTTTACTTCATGTCATTAAGGAGTGTGAACGAATAGGGGCACGGAGCGGAAAATCTCCCTCCGCGCACTAAACCCAATATTGATTAGTCTATCTAGGACTTGGCAATGATGCTGAGATGGTCTGATCGAATTACATTTGTATCTTTCGCAGGCATGGATGCTCACTTTGCTCTATAGAAATTCCTTTTATTCTACCTCGATGGAAGGTGTGTACACATGTCTGAGGTGTACCAGAGCCCTGGCTGCTACAGGGCGAAGGCAAACATCCAGCAGAATCCAGCGATCCCTACCTAGCCATCGATGGTTTTCTGCAAGCTCCTCGGTGTATCACAATCGTGCCAGTAACGGCGGGGGTGTTGGCGTGGCCTGGAGACAGCCTGCTCAGCAGCTGGCGCGAGCTTCATCTACTTCTACCGCGCCTGCTGAAGAACCCGACAACTTCGAACGACACAATATCCCTCCAACAGACTATGGCGAGTGGCGAGCCCATGGTCGAGTGCTCCTCCACCCTGACAATCTATTCCACCCCTTTTCCCAATCCCCTATCCCCGAAATAAGACAGCGCTCTCGCTTTACAAAACAACATGCGTTGTGTCCGCATCCCGCGCATCAACAAACTCGAGTGCCGGTGTCCCCGCACGATCCCGAGTCGAGAAAAGTCACTGGGATGAGCACTCAACCACCAGCACACGTGAGCTTCGAATGTCCAGATTGTGGAATTGCTACATACTGCTGCGAGGAGCACTGGGCAGATGATTTTGAAGCACATCTCGAGATTTGCGACACGCTGCGGCAAATCAATGAAGATGACCACGATTTGAGGTCTGGACGATGGTTCTCCGAGTTCGAATACCCTGGGCCTCAGCTGGACGAGATTCTGGTCAATATGACTAGTTGGGATACTTTCTTATATACGCGACAGTTTGAAGCCATAAATGCAGACAGAAGTATGCGCCAGGCCACGAGGCTCTTGACATATCCCTTGTCCATCGGCAGTGTTTTACATGAATTAAGCCCTTATAACATCCGGAGAGGAGGTAGATTGACAACAGAAGGATTGAAGAGCTTGAGTGGTAAGTTTTCGTAACTCGGATGGTTGAAACCAAGCTTACATGCATAGCTTTGCGGTATACACTTCATCCACCACGACAAGGGCAAGGCACGTCTGTGGCAGGCCTGAGATTGTCAAGCCCACCAGTCAGGATATTTGTACTAGGCGCTCGTGCTGAGTCTTCCCTGCCTCGCGAGGTTTGGACACAACTTAACCACATCTTTCCCCGAGCCACCATCCATCTGAATTTCATCGGACCGGAATCAATGCTGAACCGAGACGCTGAGTACCCTCTTCCGGAGCGAACAGCCTCAAATCCATTCGGCGCGATCGTGGAAGATCGAATCTCCGACAAGATGAAAATCACCACATATGTCGACTATTTCCACACACTCCACGAGGCCAATCTATTCTACCCATACGATCCTTACTTCGACTGCTTCATGTTATACCACCCTGGCCTGGGACACCCAGCATCATCCCATGAGTGGGAAGCCACGATTCCCAAACTGCTGGAGACCAAAATCCCGATTATCTGCACGGGATACACTGAGTGGGATATGCACCGAGATTGGAAATGGGTAATGGAGAAGTGCGCGGGAGAAGTGGATCTTTTGATGGAGCCAGGCGAGAATAGGTTCCGCTCGTTGAGGTGGGATTTGAATGACCTTGATCCCCAGGACATCAGCTGTGGCAACTGGGGCATCTGGGCTTTCAGAGGGAAGAGGTACGAGGCCACACATCGCAATGTAGAATAGACCTTTTATCATCGTCGCGTTAAATGTACAAAACACAGGCCACCGATTGTGTATATTGCTTTTGACGATAACTCTTCCTTCTTTGATTTCAGTACTAGATCTTCCGAATAGCCTAGTCATAAACCTAAATATCATCCCTTCTCCAATGAGACCGAACCATGGTGCTCGACCGATCAATCCGTACACTACCGAGTAAATAGTCCAAATTTTGAGGAAAAGGGGAAGCTATCAGTCACCCACATCACCCTCAGCACGCAGGCCAACGTCAATTACAGCCACTGGTCGCAATCCTGGTTCCTAGATTTCTGCTTAAATCGTCATGAGTGTGGGCATGTCGGCATGAATATCGTCAAGGTCATAGAAGCGTAAGGCAAGTGCGGCTGCTCTGCCTGGAGCAATCGTGCACCTCGAGGAGGAGGTCACTCTCAAATTGAGCCGTCGGAGCGCGAGTGCTCCGCACGGTGTGCTTGGAGGTATATGAGATCAATATGTCTTCGGTCTCTTGACCGAGATTAGTTTGGTATGGCTTTTAAGGCTGATCTTGATTGTAGGGTGTATCTCCCTTTCATTGCGTCAGATGCGGCTGCAGACTGCGATTGTCGTTCATTTGTTGCGGGGAGATGGGGATATCAGTTCTGGGACTCGAATAGATTGCCATGCATGGTTCTTCTCAGGATAGTATTAGGTATGGGCTTCTGACTACTGTGACCACGCTTAATGCCATTGCCCCGAGATAGGATATGTGGGGGCGTGGATCTCCTCATGAAGCTGGAAGGTCGCTGTGGTAGTGTCGGTATTTATTCCCACCATCTCTAAGAGCGTGGATCTCTCGTTGGCCGTTTGCCCTCACGCTTGGTCTGAGATTCTTGGGTGTGGAGTAGCGACAGCGAGGCATACGCATCTGATGTGCTGCTTGATGCATCGGGATGGCTATCGCGTCGCAGGATCACACCGTGGGCAACTGTTCCTGAGACAGATCTATTCAGTGAATTGAGTTGAGGGCTTCTGTCAGATGAACGTGAAGACGATCGAGCACTTGTGGAAGAGCGAGGCCCTGGGACTCCAGCTTGGGCGACAGCACGAGAGAGGCCTACGGCTGGCATGGCCGAGCCGATCCTCGTCCCTTTGAATATTGCCTTGAGAATATTTGATCTTTGGGTAGGTCGAGAGGAGGTTCCTTCATCTCCACCGTCTTGCCCTTCCGTTTCCTGATAGATAGGATCCTCGGGGAAAGCGGGGACGTTGGCAGGGCGGCCGGCTAGGGATCCTAGTCTAGCTAGACCGCTTGACATCGTTTCGTTTCCAAGTGCACCAGACGTCCTCCTACCACGATGGTATGTCTTATCAGGCGAAGTAGACAGGGACCAGTCGAATGAGGGCTGAGGCAGCATGTCGAACGCACCCGTGGAAGGATTAGACCCAGACTTGGTCTCGTCCGTACCCTGGAGTTTGTAAGAGTGTGAGAGAAGACGAATCTCTCTTTGGCTAAGTGTAGGATCATTAGCTCGAATACATCTGTCCAATATGGGAAGTCCCTTTATCCATGACCTCGGCTCGTAGGTCTGATAGGGTGCACGTATTGTTCTTGCATGCTCCCCCCAGTGCCCCCACAATCTCACCTCGTCCAAAGGGAAAAAGGGTCGAGACTTCGCTGCTTGGAATGCCTGGCAGAGAATGAGTGTAGAGAGGTCTATCCACGACGCGTCCTCCTGGCTGTCATCGAGTGTCTTTGTGGCATTATAAACTATCAGTTGGATGCCTTTGTTGAATCGAAATAGCTCGTGGAGCAGGGGCCGACGACGAACCTCTAACAATCCACCCCGCTGCAAAGCTGTGAAAGCCAAATGGATGTCAGACTTATTAAAGCGACCAATCGGAGTGTCAGTGTCAGCGTTTATAAAGAGTGAGCGCGGAATCTCTGCTGCCCAGAACGATAGGATGCGAAGGAAAAAGACTGACGCCATGCCGAGATTCTGATCCTGTGTTAGGATGTGATATAATGGCGTACATTGGTCGGCAATGAATGGCGCGAATCGGGGTGTCTCGAGGCCCACTCCTTGATTTTGCATGGAGGATATAATATGATGTAAAAGTAATGGGTAGCCATGCGTTTCATCGTAGAGCCTCTTCGCACCCTCCTCCTGAAAAGTCGTAATGGGGACATCAATCCTGGCAAAAATGAGGTCCACACAGGCAGCCTCGGAAAGGTTGCTCACCATGACTTCGCCGGATAGTGTGAACGTTTCTGATATATCTTCTCGATCGCGAGCTGTGAGAATGATATGGCCTTCACCTCCAGATTGGATGGTGACGTTACGTAGAACAGCCGGGTAGGTAATGCCCGAGGGTAAATGGTCACAAATGATCAACCACTTCCGATGTTTTCCCAGCCAACGTGAGAGCGTAACATCGGCATCGGGCTCGTGGACATCCATAGAGGAATCCCAAGCCTTTATTCTGCGTGAAATATTGTCCAAGCACTTGGTAGCAGCGGTTTCTGAGGTGCAATCTACCCAGAAAATACCCCCTTCGTATTCAGTCATGTGGAGCCACATATATTTCTTGGCTAGGTGAGTCTTTCCGATACCTGGAGGTCCACAGATTACCACCAATTGAATTGAATTGGTGTTGTGGGTTAGCATCTCTGACAGTGATGCCATCTCTAGCTGGCGCCCTACCGACGAGTAGCTGGTTTTGGGTTCGTCTGGCAAAACCATTAGTCTAGGCGAGGAAAGAGGGGCTGCTAATCTGAGTGGTCGAGTTGGGCTATGATCATCAATCTTAGAAGTCGACCTTTGTGATAGTGCTGTAGCCTCAGGACGGGATAGAGAAGGTATATTATAATTTAGAAGCTTGTCTATATGGCTCTGTTGCCTTCTCAGTTCCTCTGGAGTCAAGACTTCTTCATGTCGGCGGTTGTCTGTGTGATCATCTCGGGTCCGTTTAAGCGTTTCTTGAAGGATGTTATAGTGCTCCTGGAGAATAGAGAGGATGTTGGAGCCCGCTGTTGTCTCGCTCAGCGGTAGGCCGAATCCATAGATCTCTTTCTGAAGCTGTATACCGCCGAATGGAGTACGTATGCTAGAATCATTGATTATATCAAGCAGCTCCCACGCACCGCCTGAGTCAATTGAAAGACGAGCGGACCCGGCAAGACCTAGAGTAAGAGCCTCCCATAACGCTCCATATCTGGTCACATGGTCATTAAACCATGGGTCATCATCCTTGATTGGGCCCCTTCTACTTGTGTAGACAAGGGTAAAATGGCAGTAACATTCTTTTCCCAAGATAGATTTGAATAATTCTATCTCTTCGAGATATCGCAATCTATCGGGGTGAAAAATATCGATGTCGTGGAATACAAGAACTGCCAACTGCATCGAATTTGCACCGAAGCCGCAAACCCATTGAACAAGTTGGAGGAATGGGTCAGGGTTGACGTTGAGTTGTTCAAAGCTAGGACATTCGATGAAGCAAATCGGTTTACCCTTGAATTTCCCGCGGTGTTCAACGATGTTTGTTATGGGCCCATCATTGATATAACGAAGGCCGAGACAATGGCTGATGAAGGTGCTTGTTCCAGACCCAGGAGGGCCGAGCACTACCACGTACAGTGTGTGGTCGTAGGTGACATCGTGGGGTTGTAGGTCAGTCATGGCGTTGACCAAAGAGCCTGTCGACATATTCAGACTTTTGATTGAGGACTCCATTGCCGGAAGTGGCTCTCTCGTCTGTGGCAATCCAAGTTCAGGCTTGACAGCATCCCAATACTCCTCGTGAGCTGTGTCCGGAATGTCACTTAGATCTGAAGAGGTCAAGTCAGGCCGCAGTCCGCTGCTCTCGCTTTCATTTATATCTATCGCAATCTTCACCAGTCTCGACACCAGTTCAGCGTTTACAGGGTCATGCTCAAGCATCTGGCGGAGCTTCTGAACGAAAAGCAAGAGATAACTTTTGACTCCCTGCGTGACAGCCTCGGTAGTTTGCGGTTTTTTCTTCTTGAGTTCCTGCTTCGAGACTGAGAAGAAGCTGTGAAGCAATTGCTCAAGGGTTTTTAGTGGTTTGGCTAACTCATAGAGATAGGCAACACAAAATTGTCTAAATTGGTATTCGTTGTACGCAATCGATCGGTCTTGGCCGGCGGTGGATGTAGTAAGGCTACCTACCTTAGCATCAACTTCATTGTCGATAAGGCGCTTCGCAGACGTCCATGACACCTTGTTGTCTGCTTGCGATCCTCTAGGCTCGAGTATAGTCGAGAGGTAGGTGCAATGAGCGCAAGGACGATGTCCACAGGATGAGCATTGACCACGCCTTTCTATAAATTGTGGCTGTTGTTTGCATTTGTGGCACTCCCACACTTGTACCTCACTTAAGTGTGGAAACTGAGAGTCTTTGCCAGCTTCGAAAGAAAGCAACTTATGTCCATCAACAAAATCTCCTAATTCGTGTTCCAGTTGCTGTAAGAACCCGAATGGGAGTGTACCTTCGGGGCCACTACGACTAGTAATGTTATCCATGAGACGACGGAAAGAGGTCGTGTTGCCTCCTCTGGTCATATAATTGGATTCAGAAGTGCTGTCACTGATAGAGCTTGCCTTTGGTTTGACGTGTGAAGGATCTTTTAATTGCTCTAGGGCTCTGTTGGAGCCTTGAAAATTCCCAATCGAGGCATCAGAGTTCCGGAGATCGTCAGCTGTGACACCTTCTGCAGCATAACTTTTAGGGAGGGCAAAGAGTGCAGTTCGTTCGAGGTGCCGACCCATATGATGTTTGAGGTGAGTTGTTGGTTGGCCACATAAGTTACAGGGTCCGTTCGAGCGCCGGGACCGTCGCAGGAAGATCTCCACCTTCGACATGTCTCCATCGTTTCCGACCGATATAGAATGTAGCTTAATCATATGTTTGCGAAATGCAGTGATACTGTCGTAGTGATGATGGGATGATGTACCACAAAATAATGTTGAATAATGTTGAGATTCATGAATGAACCAATCTTCCCGATTATGAAACAGCTGGTCAGGTTCTGTGCATTTTTCATACGTACACACATATGGCTGAAGATCTTGCAAGATGTGTCTCCTTGTAACAATTAGCTCGAGCTCAGACAGGGACTATCGAGGATTACTTACTTCCATGCACGTTCGGACCTGATGTGTTTGAAAACTCCACAGTATGGACACACAAAATCGAGCAACTCATCGCCCTGGCTGTCTTTAGGTCTGGGCGGAACGAATAAAGCATCTTCCACCACAGTGGGTGCAATAGACGAGACTTCATCAGTTTCTGATATTCGACTTGTCAAAAGCTGCCGAGGGTCAAGGGGTGGTTGATCTTCCGGTGGACGGAAGGTCGAAGCTTTCAAACTTGACTTTGGGAGTGTACTCGGTTGAACATCAGTAAGGTTGTCAATTTCAGAAGGGGCACTGTTGCCGGGCAAGACAAAGACAGACTGATCTGTTCTTTGGAGATGACTAGCACTCTCCGAGTCTGTCACCTCTCGTTGTAGCTCGTCATTGTACAGTTGACGATAGCGGAGAATTCGACGCCTATGCGTCACTAGTTTCCCCAGCCGGGAGACAAGTTTGCCATCGGCAGTGGGGAAGAGATCGCGGACGAACAGTCTGTCAAAGTGCAAATAGAGGTCAAACTCTTTGCTGTTGGTTTCTCGTATCTCTTCAGTCGATTGTAAGTAGCCGATTCACGAACGGGGATCCTGTACAAATATGCCACGGCCATCTCAATTGATGCCAGTGTGGCTTTCAGTCTTGAGTCTGAAGAAAGCCACTCTAAGCCAGTCGCGGTGGTTAGAGGAGGGACAGAGGCACGAGCACCGCGTTCAGAGGCCGAGGCTGCATCCTCTTCTTCAGAGTCTGATAGGGTCCATTTCACGGTCGCCTGCTGCCCAGGATCCCCCACGTCACTTCCTCCGTCGCTGCTAGAAAGGAGTTCGTCTTCAACATCGCCAGTGATATAAGAATCTGCATCGAGCAAAAGTTGATGCAGTTGTTTCAAGACATTGACGATCTGGTCGCGATATTGATGAGCTTCACGGAGTCGATAGTCAAGCGACTTCTTATACGCCTGACCAGTGTGACTTGCACCAGTATTTATGGCCCAGATTTTATAGCGATCATACTGATCTTGGATCTTAGAATCCTGAGAAGAACTCTGCAATACCTTGTCGAAACCTGAACGGCACTGTCGGTCGTGGGCGGAGATGAAATGTTCCATGAGAGCAACCCCCACAACTGCTTGAATCTTCTAGCTTTATTCCAGGCTGAATCACATTTTCTGTGGTACACAACTAGAATCAATGCAAGTGGGTCTCGGTTCTTTGAATCGTGATGATTCATCCAAGGATCGCTTTCCTGAGGAGACGGCTCTATGATCAGGATAGTAATGGAGAATTGTTAGGCTCCGACAGGCACTCGATAATTAACCTGTCACATGATTTGAGTAGGCGCCCAAGCCTTTTTGAACTTTGCATGCTGCTGTCCTATATCGCTCCCTCACGGGAGTAACTCCGTCCTTTGTACCTTTCGCATTCTGGGCTTGATTACCTATCCAACTCGTCCTGGTGAGGTTGTCTAGTATCGCCCCGAAGGGACAAATTAAACTTCAGGGCTTGAGAACTAAATGTGAGGGACGGGTGGTGCCGTCCACCTCGTGGAAGAGTAGGAGTGATTTTGATGGAGCTAGACCTTCGTTCCCACTCTGGCATGTCGAAACGATTGGGCGACACTGGTGCCGTCCGCGATACATATTTTATAAGCATTTGCTTGAACTTGTTTTGCACGTCATTTTGTGTGCCCTCTGGAATTGAGATGGTGTGAGCTGGACGACGGCCTGGAGGCCTATGATTCCATTAAAGCAGCATGATACACATCCCAGCTAATGTCCAGGGGGCCCGCCCCCACTTACTGCTCGTCCTCTCCTGCCTTCCTGCTGAATATTGTTCAGCCTTGCCACCAAAGGCCTTGCCCACTGCACACCCTGCATATCTCACTACTAACCACAAGACAGCCCTGTGTAGTAACAGCGGCAGTTCTTCAGTGAGATGGTATTTCGTCAGTAGTTGCTCTATCTTTGATTTTGGTGTAATTCTCGAAGACATGTGATGTCCGGCCTCGAGGTGGTCGGTGTTGTCCTGGGAGTGATACCGCTCCTCGTCGAAGGGCTTAAAGCAGTACGTCCTAAGGCGTGTTTCTTGTACAGGTGCTAACTTCCAGCAGTACCAAGATGGCCTGAGGACGGCCTCTCACATGGTCAAATACGAAAAGGCTGTTGAAGCACTAGTCTTACGCTTCAGCGTTAACGCCTCTTTATACTTACATGCCTGCGAACGACTTATCCGGCCCTTGATGCTAGAGGTGAGCGAGTGGTCAGAGCTCGTTGGTGATCCTGGAGGTCCAGCGTGGAAGAATGAAGAGCTCGGAGAACAAATCATGGGTCGTTTAGGCACGGACTATGCAACTTACGTTAACATTACCAGACGCCTGCACGCTCGTCTTATCAAGTTTGCTGTCAATTTGGACTTGGATGTTACGACTGGCTTGAAGGTTTGGATTGCGCTTTAATGAGATCAAGATGGCCAATTGACATCATCTGTAGCCAAAATGGATGACAGTCCAGCTGTCAGGACAACCTACTCTACAGGAGAAGTTCTTTCGAAGAACCAATCAAACCTGGAAGGGCCTCAAAATTGGGTTCAAAAATGGCAGTCTCTTGAAGGCCCTGGAACAGATTGAGATGGACCTGAATCATTTAGATAAGCTCCTTGATGCCAACGAGAGGGAGGCACCAGTTCGACTTGAACGAAAGAGACGCGGGAATGTCAAAATCTGGCAAGCAGTTCGGGAGGCAGCGAAAAGTATATATGGCACCCTTGCGGCTCATTGGCAATGTCCGCCAGGTCACGGTCATGCTGCCAGTCTTAGGCTTGAGACTCGAAAAGCCACAGATCTTTGCGAGGATTTTCGCTTCGGACTAATTATCTCGCTTGACCATCACGGCCCTCAACCTCAGAAGTTACTCTGGGACGAGCTAAAAATTGAACCACGACAATCCACACCAAAGCCACAAGCCGACCCGATACCAAAACCGCCGCCATCGTTACCGGCGGCGCAATTTGACCCAACACTGGTCCCAACGTCAACAGGTGCGGCATTCAAGGTTACGTTTATGACCACCGCCCCAGCCATTACCATGGCTCAAGCTCAAGTACAGCCTTTTGTTCACACAAGTGCCAGCCGAAATCAGATCATGGGCGCGAAAATCAAAGATCTTTGCGTTTGGCAGCAGACTCATTTGTTGACGAAGGACGAATGCATTGGATTCCTTGAACATCAGGTATGGCATCATCGTCTCTTCCGGGCGAAGGTGGGGCATACACAGTCGCGCGATTTACGATTGCTGTCTCTACGGCAATGCGTTACTGGAATAGGGGTGTCAAACGTGACGAATCCCACACCCTCAGCGTTTGCTAGAGGGTTAAGCACAATAGAAAAGTACGAAGTGTTGTCCAACTCGAAGCCTATGCTGATAGAAATCAGGTACCATATTGCCACCGTCCTTGCATCGTCTGTCCTACAACTTGCCAACACGCCCTGGCTCCCAGGCTCTGCACTCGACCTAGAGGAAGTATTTCTACTGGATCTGAAGCAGCGCGCTCTGACAACAGCGAACCCGTATATCCGACGTAACTTCCCCTCGGCCACAATATTACGAAGAAAACCATCAACACCTTTGATTGAGAATGAGCTAGTGTTTGCCTTAGGCGTCATTTTGATCGAGCTTGCATACCAACAGCCATTGGCTAATTTTAAGCAGCCGGAAGATGTGGATGACCAGGGGAACGACTATCCTCACACGGAACTCCAAATCGCAATGCGACTAGTGAAAGATCTAAAGTCGATGGAAGGTGAAAAGTATGCCGATGCGGCTAAGAAATGCGTCAAGTGTAATTTTGATGTGCACAACTACAGTCTTGACGATGCGGACTTCCAGGAGCAGTTCTATACAGGTGTTGTTCTGCCATTGCAGGAGCTAAGATCCCAACTGGGATGAGTCTGACGCAATGAACAGGGAAGAAGCATGAACCACGTCTTCCTCCCAGACAGCATTGCCCTTCCCGCAACCACCTTTACGCTGGTCCATCCAATATTGATTAGAGCAACCTCAAAAGTGGTCTGGAAGTACATCCTCAGCAACTAGCTCGATACACACACTTGCTGCACTGGTGGCTGAGCGAGGGCTATGCTCAAAGCTAACTTGCCTAAGCGAGCCTTGTGGGCTAGCTTCTAGTCACGACGAATGAAGGGATATAAATTGACCCCTCCACATCCACTAGTTTGTTTACCCAGTGTTGCATGCTAGAAGAGTTTTTCCATCAGTCAAGTCGCCGATTCTACGGACATCACAACACTAATGGAAGAAGCGGGGCAAATCTCCTTCTCCCAACTGGACGTCTCTTGAAAAAGCGTAGGCGAGGAGGAGATGTGGACGCCCTACTCCTCTTCTACGACCTCCCTCATTCAAAGGGCCCGGGTCAGAAGAGGGTTGCCAGGATCGCACCATTAATAATGCCCGTGTTGTCTGCCTTACCATCTGTGACAATTTCTGTTATGGTTCGGCTAGCACAACAAAATTCACGGTTAGGTTCAAGTTTGATATGACTGATCAGAAACGGACTAGGCTGTGCAAATTGCCACGATACCCGTAACTGGAGACTATTCATTAGTATACGAGTACGAGGTCCCCGGTTGAATGCTGTGAGTATGAGGAATGGGATACCAATCACAAATCGATCTTCGTAGACCATGTACTCGCATTGTCCTTACCCCAGAGCGATCATGGCCGATGCTCAGAGCCAATCTCGATAGCTTGGTCCGTGTGGCGCAGCCTACAATAGTGCTCAGTGAGGAGTGACAATCGCCCAGCCGGATAGCGGCAAAGTGGATAGTTTGTACAAGTAGACAAGGGAAGTGGTACTCCGTACCAGAGGTGAGGTATTCGGCAAAGCAAAAGAGACTTCAACAGGTGACCTTCTAGAAGAACAAAGGCGGAGGCAGGGTCCAGGACAAGGGTAAATCATAGGCGGTAGGCGAACTGGTGATGTCAAAGCGGAGCACGGGTTGAGGCGGATGACAATAAAAGATGACAAGACGAGTGGATGCACAGTAAAAGGATCAAGAGATTTGAACATCTCAAATCCAATATCCTGAGTGAGCGGGATGCAGGCCGGACAATTCCCGGCCAGTAATCGGATACCCTCTTGTCGATTCTTAATGCCTACTCGTCAAAGCTGTTGGTCCTCTGTGGGCTGTGCCTGGTGAACTGCCTTCAAGTTTTCCTCGAAGCGAATCGACGGTTTGGGTTCGGGCGCGTGGCGAGTGGCCAGGCATTTCCCATGGCGCATTTTGGCTGCTTTGCCATCACTCATCATTCATCCCTCATCAGTGCAGGCCACTTACGAGTGACTCTCTCTTTGTTCAAACCCCATTCCGTTTGTGACGTTGAACACGGCGACTACATACTTCCTCCGTTCTATCCCTCTTATTATTAGGAGGACGTTTCACCTTCCGTGTTTCAAACAAGCAATCCCCCTTTTGGTCGTTTCTGCTGCCGCACTCGATTTGTACAAACAGAACTCCATTATTTACTCCACTGACCGCATACTTCGGCTGCACAAGGCAGACTTCAAGACTGATCGCACTATTATACATCGATAGCGCTGTGTGTTACAGAGACTTTTATACAGCATCGTCTTATCCCCGGGCGGGTGCGGGCGTGTCTCAAATCCCACTCCTCCACGTCCAGCGCAGTGTATAGCGGCCAACCAACCATGAAACTTTCATTGTCGATACTGACTACCACGGTCTACCTCATCTCACTGGTCACCGCAGCGCCACCCTCATCATCATCCCCACGAACAGACATCTCAGCGCGAGAAGCGTCGCCAGTCGAATCATACA
>Ga0105239_10001664_pt1 | contig 29290 bp, 25 predicted proteins | sample KBSC44metaG_FD_92761 | JGI IMG/M metagenome (GOLD analysis project Ga0105239, IMG submission 92761) | Corn rhizosphere microbial communities from Kellogg Biological Station, Michigan, USA - KBS C4-4 metaG | ecosystem: Host-associated > Plants > Roots > Rhizosphere > Soil | place: Michigan, USA...
AGATGCATAATGAGTTTGCTGCTTCACACGCACGTGGGCACGCTTGAGAAAAATATGGTTAATAATCAATAATACTTGGTGTTTCCAACCCCAAAGCTTCGTGGGTACCGGAGAAAAGGGGAAGGTCAAGCGAAGGGCGATATCGTCGGCGAGGGGTGCCGTCACGGAATACCTTGGCACTTAAGCGAGTCAATGAAATTGATGATTGATATCTCTGTCTCTTATGGCCACTGTTCTAGTTTATATACAACTTTACTAGGCAAATGATCACTTGGAGCCCATTTTCCATAATTTCTAAGCCTTTCAAAGTCTGAAGCACTAGCGTTGTTGTCGATACAAAAGGGTATTCTCGGCGGCACCAGAGGCGCTTAGTAGTTTGAGGTTTTAGTATATCACGTGTGGTAGAGTTAGTACGCGCTAATAGGGGCTTGGCGCCAACAGTACGGAGTACTCCGTACTCCGTATCAATCACCCGAGCAGGAAGATAATTAATCCGAAGATCGTGCGGACCTCCTAAAATTGGCTTAGGGAGCAGTTGGATTGTGGCCATGACCAAGGGACAATCAAACAGCAAGACAAAGGCATCAGTCTTATCCACTTTAATTCCGAGGTGGTGCCGCATCTGCACATAATACTGGTAGTCCTACCAATTCACGCAGGTTGCCTCTTCCTTGACACCACCGATTGGCATATGTACCCTCTATTCCTATATCACACCCTGGTTTAACAATCCTTTCAGCACCACACAATGGCCGGAGAGCTCCCTGCGTTCGACCCCCAGTGGCTAGCAGTATGCTTTTCGCTTATCGTACATAAACCCCTGTCTAAGATTCATAGGCTGAAGAAGTGATGGGCGGTCGTTTTGTCCTAGATGCCGAAGCAGTTCAACAAAGTCGAGAGCGATTCGTCGGCCTCTTTGCCAGTCTTGCACCCTTGCTCCCTCCCCCCACTGACGCAGTGCGGTCCGAAGATATACACATTACACCTACACAGAGAGTGAGAATTTTTGCGCCTTCGGATGAGACAGATCTATTACCGGTAGGGCTATACATACATTCTGGAGGATGGTATACCGGCAGCATTGAGGGCGAAGACCTTTTGTGTCGAATTATCGCAGAGAAGTCTAAGATGATCCTTTTCTCACCAGAGTATCGCCTTGCGCCGGAAGATCCTTATCCTGCTGGTCTTGAGGACGTCTGCGCGGCCTATGAATTCATGAATGCAAGCGCCGCAAAACATGGAGGAGACCCGAGGAGGAAGTTCATCATGGGTGGATCTGCCGGGGGGAATCTAGCTGCCTGCGTTGCGCTAAAATATTCTTCGAATCAGGAGCTCAAACCCGCAGGGTTGGTTGCTGCTTGTATGGCAAGCTGCGATCCTCGAGCGCTTCCTTTGGAGTATATGAGCAGATATACTCCCGAGCTGTACTCGGATGCGCCAATGATTGGAAACGCGATATTGCGTCAAGCAAGAGGTAAGGGACACGCAGTGGAATACCAGAGCTAACTGGAAGCGCTTCTAGAATGGTACAATGCACCGCAACCTCAAGATCCCTTGTACTCGCCGTTATTGCACCCAGACATTGGACTACTGCCAAAGACTTACATTACAGCGTGCACCAAAGATCCTACCCATCAAGAGACTGTCTTCTTCTACGAGGAATGTAAAAAGCAAGGGGTCGATGTTGAGTTGGTGGAATGGGTAGGTTGGCCACATTTCTTTTGGATGCTTTTAATGCTTCCTAAGTCTGCGGAATTTATGGATGTCTGGTGCGGAAAATTGAGAGCAATGATTGCAGGCTTGTGAAGCGTTCTTGCAAACCCACGATCCTTGGATCCAGCTCTCCAGTTTCTTGTCCTACCTATTCATACGGATGCAGTCTGCTTACAGTTTCTGTCCGTAAACAACGTAGCTAGCCATCAAAGTCAGTTAAGGTCAAGTGACTAGGGTACTTTTCCACCTACAAATCATACTGTCCATGAAATTTCCTGTCCCTAAAATCCCTACGGATTTCTGCGAGGAAGACTTGAATTTCTTCATATGTCCACGGTTGTGGTGCATGAGGCAAGGTTCCGAGGCAGATGGCTTCGACGGCAGCCTGCATCTGCAAGAGATTGTAAACACCAATTTCCTTCTTTGACCTCTCTTTCGGCCATGGTCCCAGTGGCAGGCATATCTTGTGGGCTTGTATATTTGAGAAGCCAGCATTTTTCATCCAACGTTCGAGCGATGTTCCAGGCTTCATGTCGAATCCCTGGGCTTCTCGTGCGCCGCCCGCCATGGCATGGAATCTTGCAATAGCAGATTCTGGGGGTATAGAATCATCCCGGGTGTAGATGAAGGTGTTCCAATCCTGAAATTCGGCCCAACCACCGGCTTTGGTGCAATTAAAGACTTGTTGCATCAGACGAGGCCAGTCGGCTACAGCGCCAGCAAGAAATCGAGCATGAACAAAATCGAAAGGCTGTGTTTCGTAACCCCACTCATCTTCGATATCATCGACGATGAACTTGACGTTAGGGGGAACAGACGTCGGCTGCGTTGGGCTCAAATCGTTACCAATAACCTCTGCCGAAGGGTGCTGATCTGCGAATGCGATAGCCCACATTCCTGTTCCAGTGGCCAGGTCAATGACTCTTTGCAAGGTGGAATCAATGGGCGCATAGTAAAGGCGGTCCCCCATGGCTTTAAGAATCAGGGCATGGTGAATATCTAACCTCTCGCTCTCTTGCTCGTCATTTGGCAAGGTGTATCTCCCCTGTTGGTAGGCATGATAACGACGGCCATGGATTTCCTGGTAATTAGTTATTGACGAGGTGATGGAGGCCGTGAAAGTCGATATCTCATCTCCATAAGCCGAATCGCTTTCGGTTGTATCAACTTCGAGGGTTGTAGGATGCGGGATGGGGCCAGCCGCAGTAGTAGCCATGGCCACAGTTACACCCACTGGCACATACGTCCTGTCTCCCCAAAATTCGACGACACAGTCTCCGTAGACAAGGAGTCGCTATTTCCAAAATCCAAATTGCGCTTCAGTGGGATCGAAAGGTGTCAAGCTTACCCCACCCGCACGTGAACTAGTAGTGTCTGCGGGGTCGGCGGGATGGACCCTGCCGGGAACTAATCCACTCATCCGATTTCTGACTTTCTGCACCACGCCTATCTAAAAGGTACTAGTTTGCCGTGGATGACTAGGCTCGGGAGATCAAAGTGATAGGCGATATTGCTTGGCCATTCCCAGGCCGGACGATGATCTCCTTTGCCATTATTACCCCGTACAAGACAGTCCTGCCAGAAAGCATGGATCATGAGCCAGAACACACGTGAGAGAACTTCATGCAACAGCATATGTGACAGGACTTGTCCGAGCTGCCATGAACGAGCGTGGGACGTGTTCAAATTCAGCTCCCACTTGAAGTTCATACGCATGCCTATCTTATCCTGCCCGGACTCGTGCGTCATATTCCTACCACTAAAGTCCACTCGGATCTCAGCCTTCAATTGAAGCAAGCATTCCGCCCAAGCTACCGCCGCAATTGCTACAAGGATGGTGGGGAGTAATTTGAGTCAATATAAACAATACAAAGCTCATACGGAGTATGTTGCAGTCTCATCAGCGAAGGTCGCAATGCAGTGTGAATACTTCCGTCATCACATGAAGAACAACTCCAGCATGACGCCGCAAGTTCACACCGTTGAGCTATCACACACTTCCTAGCCGCGAGTGTAAAGTCAACTTTCGATGTGATCAGCGAGGCCCTTCAGAATGTTGGCATCACGGGAGCTCTGAACATGAAGTCGATCCACTCTTATAATGTACATTCGGGTGACATTGTGCCCGAAACACGATGCCGTATCCCGGGTTGCCCGGAACTTTTGTCAATCAGGCTGCTCACAATATACACATCGTCAGTTTTTCATATATTGAGCGGTTCTGTTCTTATGGAGCATAGTCTAAAATTTGAAGAAGCGCAAGGCTGCTGGTGAGGGTGTGCCTCGCAATCCCAAGAGCCGGTATGTTCAATCCATCAAGAGCAGCGAAATCGAAGTCAAAAGTCTGGGGTTATGGAGGGCGATTCAGACGACGGACAGGATGACAGCGCAGAATATTGAATGAGCATGGTCTGGTGAGGTGGGATGTGATGCGCACCATCTACTACTTTGAGAACCAACTATTAACTTTTTTTTACTACCGTACACCTCGTGGGCAAACGTTTTCCGAACTGACCATGTGCTTTTAACCCCGAGAACAGATGTATCTCCAGTTTTATATTTTTAGCCAAGGCCTAGGCCGAAGATTCTGACCAGGCCGAGACACAGCCGTTGAGCCGATATTCATGATGCGAGTCCAAAGCTAAAGCCACTCGCAGCTGCGATATGGCTGAATGTCTTCGTTCAATCTACTTCTCCCATTCCGGCACAAACGAGGCATAGGCATCGTCCATTGGTTTGACGACTCGCTTCCACGCTTCGCGAGCACTGACACTACTCCACCATTTCTGAAGGTTTGGCCTGCCCTCGAAGACATTCATGCATTGGTTGATGACGTGAATAGTTGGCATGTAGTTGATATCAACTAGGCTGTATTCGTCGCCTCCCAGGTAGGGCATCTTCGTTAAAGCCTTGTCCAATATGTTCAAGCAATTCTCAAGCCGCGGTTTATGTCTGTCCAAAACCGTCTGATCCACTGGTCGGCCCACAGCTCTGAGTTCAGGTTAGTGATCGATATCTGCAACTGTTGGGCGAAGTACTTACGGTGCAACAAGGCTTTCAGTAATAATCGGAACCGCGTGGATATTGAATTCTTCAACCTCCAAAATCATCCACATGCCAAAGGTGCCATTGATCTTGGGGTCATTGACAACTGGCATTAACTTTGGACCCGTGTTCAAATACTTCATGGCCAGGTAACGTGCGATCGCTCGAGATTCAAAGAGGATGAAATCTCCGTCCTCCATCAGGGGAACTCGCCCGAACAGGGACTTTTCCCAGAAATCTGGAGTCTGGAGATAGATCAACCTCAGTTTCACTCTGGATGAGCATACCCAGTCACCTTGTGCTTACCCGTGATGATATCTGCGGGCACAGTCTCAACATCTTCAATTCCCTTCTCAGCGAGAACAAGCTCCGGGCGCAGACTGTTGTATGAAAGTGGCGTGGTCCATAGTTTGAGGGGCATCTTGACTCTTGCTATTACGCTATTAAGATAGCGATCTTGAAGCCAACAAGATCGATTATTGATTGATTCAGCGGGTTGATGTTTGCACAAGGTGAGTCGAGGTCCCCTTTTTATGTTCCCTATTGTTATTTTGGGCGTTTCGTATCACATCGAGGATATCCAAACATGGTGCGCTCAACGCTATATTGCGCCAACAACGAGAGTGCCTCCATTTAACGTGTGGTTGCACTGCCTGGATCTTCGTGTCTGCCACACTTGGAGCTGAACGTCAAGACTCTTTGTGTGGCCACTGAAAGGCATCGCCTGCTAAACATAGAGTTGCGGTCTCGTATTCCGCAAGATGCCAAGACCACCACCAACCCCCAGGCGGCATGTCACTCAATCGGGTTCAAAATGGCATGGAAATCAGCCTCACCTTGGCAAAGTCGCTTCGCAGAGAATGACAGATGGAATTCGACAATAGCTTTGCGTTGTGCTCCCCAACCCACATAATTACATCTAGGTAAGTATTGCGTATCTAACGTTCCCAAAGTTCCCAGACCTGAAAATGCCCGCCAAGTAGCATTCCATAGCAGCAATCGTCTGCTGTAATGACAAGGGCCACCTGTCGGCCCATACACGAGAATGTCCCTTCGTTGAGAAGGTTGACAAGTTCGTTGGAGAAGACTCAAGTCGACCTCAGCGATCCTAAGTTCCAAAGTGGGATGATTCTCATATTCTTCTGCAAGGAGCAAAGAGGTAAGCGGTTGGTATCGAACTCTCATGATGACGCAGGCGGTCCCAGGTTTCGGCAATTTCGAGTCAAGCGACTCCCATGGACCTTTCTCGCACGGTTCAAACCATCATTCCTCGATCACTTCGCATCCACGAAGCTCATTCCCTAAAGGCCCCCGAGCCGACGGTTCCCCTAGAATCCACCAACGTCCTAAGTCTTAACGCTAACTGTAGCGGAGAGTCAGCGTGCGCATTAAGAATATCCCATCGATCCTTGTGAAAAGGGGAGCTTCCATAGCCGACGCATACTCAAGCTGTCAGGTTTTGCCTTCTAACCGGTAGCCGACACTCGAAGAATGGCGACGATTCTTGGGTGTATGTGTTATTCATCGGCCAATGCACATTAAGATGGCACCACCTCAAATACCACTTCAATGACGATTCTGCTGTCCTCAAGCTCGTCGGCTGAGCAATTTCGGGCTCTGGCGACTGATGGCTGACAGGCATTGGTCTTCAGGCTGGCATAAAGTTCTGGACTATGAGATGTACTGGTACCATGGAAAACGTAGCTACTATACGAGACCGTGTGAGACTCAACTTTGCTTGCGACTGGTTTATATCGCAGCATTCTGAAAATTCGGGATCTCAGATAAGCTTCACAGGTTCGCACCTTCGGAAGCGGTAACTCGACGGTTCACGCTCCACCCCGACTATGATGTGAGGCTACAGGAGTATTAGCTTTCTTTCGCGCCACAAAAAGGCAAGAATCAGAGAGATAGTAATTGAATTGGTAAGCATCAAAAGCCCCCCCATAACACAGATCGGCGTTGACAGGAACCGGCGTTCAACTTTTTCGATCCATCGCGCACTTTCCACGGTTCTGCGTCAGTAAATCAACCATTGACCTCCCTTGCATATCCAGGGCGACACTAAAATCCCACGGAATACTGGAGATCACAAGCGATATGGCGTATGCGGGCCCATTAAGAGTCAGTCCATAAGCCGTTATCGATGGAGTAAGGGCATTTCAATCTCTGGAGGATCGCGGCCATACTGATAATCAACTGTATGCGCCTGTTAGTTTCTGAGGATGAGTTCATCCAACTAGCAACCCGCTTGTTTGCCTGTCATTCTTTGGTAGCATGATCGCGCCGTTGATTGCAACTACACAGGGTCGGCGGCAAGCTCCCATTTTGAAATTTGAGACTCCTGCTGCCTGATAAACCCCACACAGTCCTCTGGAGGTCGCTCGAGATTCCTTTGTTTGTCAGGGCTCAAGACTCGAGGGGATCTAAGGGAGCCGCCTTAGGCAAGAGAACACACCGTTGCGAACGAATCCATCAATGTCTTTCGACGCATGACGTGCATATGGGTCTTCAGGCCCAATTGAGAGTTCGCCTGGACAGCGGTGCCAGGATTCATTCTGTAATCTAATGATACTAGTTGAATATCTCAAAAGCCCGAGCCTTTACAGCGGCACCTTCCAACCAAGGTACTTCGAAGGATTTGTAGTGGGGTGCCTCACAGCCACTGCGTGTAACAGCGGCTGAATAGGATAGATGAATAGGATAGATGCTGTTGCACGCGTTCCCATAGTGCTTCAGTCCCGAAGCCAGAGGACATCTTGATTCTTGTGACGTTCGATTGGTTCTAAAATTGGCGCATTGCCAAGACCACGCTACGGGGACCTCGACAAACTTGCCTTATATGACAACCATACCGTGTTTCAGCTCTCGGCCTTCATCGACCCTGCCCATCCTTTATTGAGCAACATGCCACTCGTGACCTTGGATGGGATTTCTCGGGTCCTTGTTCAAAAAGCCATGACCCTGATAGCTTGACAAGCGTGCAGAATCCTTCCAAGATCAGGCTGCCTTGCCTTCAGCGGAGATCATCGAATTGCGGGCCAAAAAAGACGCTCGTATTTTCGAATAAGAACACGTATCTGATTTCTGGGATACCCACCCATACATCTGATTGATATTAAGTCCAACCCACTGCGTTGAAGTCTTCCTGTGGACCACTCATCACTATAGCAATCACCATTACTCACCATGGCCGCTAAGACTGGAGACCAGGACCAGTCAAACACTGGAACAACCTCCTCAAAGGCCCGCTCGAAACCCCCAAGTTTACTCGCCTGTATCCCCTGCAGGAAAAGTCATCTCAAGTGTGATGGCAAGAAACCCCAATGCAGTAGATGCTCGGACCGAAACGGAACATGCTTCTGGGTCGACTCCAAGAGAGGATATCGAGAATTTCGTAAAAACTACCAGGCCACAAGCGAAGCCAAAGCGCGAAATGCAGCCAAGGATGGCGAGCCAAAGCCGGAGATCTCATCAGAGGAGTACAAAGCCGATGTAGATCCGACCCAGATACGTCAGATTACCTATGAGGAGATATTCCAATCCGATGATCCAGCATTTACTGGTTTTCCCTTGGAATTCCAGCCTGTTCAAATGATGACGAGCTTGGCAGGTGCTAGTCCCAGCAGTCGGAGCGACTCAACTCTCTCCATTACACGCGAGATCAATCCAATCGCGCAAAGTGAGAATAATGGGCCTGCTGACCTAATCGAACTCTTCTACAAACACCTCTACCCACCACATCCGTTCATCATTCCTTGGAAGATGTATCTTCAAACCCCTTCTGTACTACCATCCTCCCTTAAAGCAGTTCTGAGGTTCGCTGCGAGCCATTATGTGCCTCACAGTAATCCAGCACTTCTCCAGGCTGCTGCAAACGAAATTCTATCCGACGATGTGCCAGACGATGGATTCAAAGTTCAGGGTCTCATTCTGTATGCTTTCGTTTCTCATGCCCGTATGGATCAAGATTCAGGTGCATCTGCCATGATGCAGGCGCTCAGTATCGCCTTGCGTATCGGCATGAATCGAGAATCATATGCCATTCAGAATGGACAGGATAACCCTATTCTTCAAGAATGCTGGCGCCGAACTTGGTGGACGTTGATGATTCTAGAAGGCCTTGTCACCGTCATAGGGGGGCAAACCACGCCCTATACAACGTATGCAACCTTCACCGATGTCGCATTACCAGGCCATGACGAAGACTACAACGAACTTCGTGCCTCTTCGCAACTACGCTCTGTCGCAGATCTCCGGAATCGCATCATTCTCGAGGACACATTCTCTTACTCATCATTCGCCTACGGCATTGAGGCTGCTTATATATTAGGTGCAGTTTTGAGCCTTGGGCCGGATAGCTTCGCAGTGACAGACCCACAGATTGAAGCCCTTGACGCAAGTATCTCCAACTATTTCTTGTCCTTACCGCTCGACAAACGTGATCCGACACTTCCCGACGGCTCAGTTGATGAATCACTACTCAATGCGCACCTGACGATCAACTGGGCTGCCATCGCGCTTCACCGACCTCGTTCCACCCTGACATTTATTCGAAATCACTACCGCACAACATGCACTCGAGCTGAGGCTGCAGGCCTCCCTGCGTTGGCGTATTCATGCCACACAGCAAAAGCACTGCGTGCTGCAAATGCAATGATCAGTCTCGCTTCTATACAACGGCCATTGTCATACTGCACCCCCGCTTTAATGTGTGGGATAACAACTGCTGCCACAGTGCATCTACCTGCCTATGCAATCGTCGATCGACCAGACCAGGCAATCGCGATCAAGGAACGACTGCAGCTTGGTATTTCTGCATTGGCATCGTTTGGCGAGATCTGGCCCCGCGCAAGCATCGCGAAGGGCCAAGTAGCGAGATTTGCACGAGATGTACTCCTGAAACCCAATGTTCTTGTTGACAGCACTGGGCCAGAACAAATGCCCCGACTGACGGAACCAACCAATTTATCGCAGATCCAGTATGACGCACCCTTCAACAATGACGTCTGGATGGACAACTTGCTGCAGGCTGAGGAAGAGGACGATCCCGCAATGTGTCCTGTTTTCAACACGTCGTACACGATACCAAATGTGTAGGCTCATGAGGCATCTGCCTTGAATGGTGAATGTTTTCGAGATTTTAAAAATACCCACTTGTTATGGAATATGATATTACGCCGTTTTTCAATTTTCACGTACTCTACAGCTTACAGCCACGAGGCGCTCCTCTTTGTTCAATCTCGGTCCAAAGGAACATAGGGGGTTTCAACCTCGCCAATTTCGCGGTATTGGCTGTTGGAAAAACTAGATGGATTGTCCAATGGGAGGATAGGGACTTTACGATATCTCTACTAATGTATGCGCGGTTGCCGTTTTGAATTGAGGCTGTCATGCCCGATGTTCACCTTTTGATATATCATATCTTTGCGAGACTTCGCTTCAATGTATATCAGTCATTTGTACTCGAACCCCGATTCTCTTCACGTCCCAACATCAGTGGGGCACAGGCACCCCTCCCTCCCCAAATTTCCGTGAGGCTGAAAGACCATCTCGAGCTTCCGCGCTCTAAGCTACTGCTTGGTATCGCGATGCCGTCAAGGAAGCACATCTCGGCCCATTAGGTGGCAATCATCCATTTCCTCAAATTTCCCTCTGCTCTGAACCAACACCCCTTTTTAAGATGTTGCGGTTCATTGAGATTTCTCTCCAGATGTCACAATTGCTGGGAACAAAGCTGAGATAAGCTTGAGGAATGAGTCATCATATTTCATAATAATCCGCCCAGCTTTGATTTGCCCGGATTCAACATCAACATCATATCAGACGCTCTGTCCAGCAAAGACGCACTAACTTGAGGGGTCTCGGTCGATGACCGATTCTCAATATCCATCAGCAACATTGATGGTTCAAGCCACTGCACTAGTCAGCCAATTATCCGACGAGGCATGTATTCACACAGAACGCTTTGCGAAACGGGCCGCAAGGGTCGCTCCAGAGTCAGTATCCCATGCAAGATCCGCCGAGTGAAGCATTCGCTCGGATAATATTGAATTGCGCGCTGTCAGTCTCCATTCTATCAAGGCCCAAATTTCGTCCACAAACACGAACGGGTTTGTTGATCCGTGGAAGACTTCCTTTGAGTTTAGCTACCGAGTTAGAATACGAACTGTGTCTTGGCAGCTCGAAGTGTTGGAGTTCCAAATAACATGACAGCACTCTATTTGTTTCTTTAGAAGATTCCGAGATTCCTATCTCTTGCCACTCCACGCCTACTTTATCTACGAGTTAATCAGACACCCGTATCCAAGAGCCCTTTTATCATGATTTCGAAGTATCCAATTGTTGAAGTAACTGGGCTCTGACAGGGCTCTAATTATTCGATCCAGGAAGTCTTGACTCTTCCGTGGAAGAAACAGAGTTTTAGTATCCTAAGTTTTTAGTGTGTCACGTGTGCTAAGATATAGTACGCGCTAGTTGAGCCTTGGCTCCAGAGGCAGGTTTGTCAACATCAACAGGCATGCAATCGCATTGAACATCCCCTAAGCATCGGAAAAGCCATGAAATGGCCTACTTTCATATCATCTACCTAGGTAGTGATAAGTAGTGACCATGGTTCCTGTCAAAATCCGATCGCACTCACATCGCCCGATACGGAAGCCATACCCACATTTCTTCATCCGCACATGAGAGAGTCAGACAGTCCGGAAGCTGATGCTGGTCAGGGCACAGGTATCATCTGACTCTTAAAACCAGCAGCAAGAATGTGCTTCTCGGAGCATCGAGCTGACCTCGCACTCGATCTGGCCTAAAGAACCTTATTGGCCTCGGTTGGGTATGTTATGCCAACTAGACTGGTCCGTGAGCTCTTGCCTCCATGCACCTGCGTTATAACTGCCAAGACCGGCACAGGGGCTGGATACCCAGCCTTGAACATTGATCCTACATAGCAACACATGCCTTTCGACCCATCCTGACTGAGTTCCGCGATGGTTGGTTGATACACGTCCGCCAAGACAAGACTTCACGATAAGGGGAGGCCTCGATACTCCGCTGCAGTGTTTGGGCAGACCGGTCTATGGACAAAATTTCCTTCACGACTCTTCACCCAGGCTTTTACCGCGCAGGAAAGTTTTGACGACAACGGAAAAAAGCGCACAAGCGAACATCTTGAGAAAGACCTAACCACTGAAAGCCCGATCCGGTGAGTAGCAACCAGGAGCTAGCTATACGCGATGTCCGTGCATGAGCGGACGCGTTACTGGATGTTGAGCTGGTATCCGCGCCACGTTTCCAGACCACTCAATTGACTCGTGTTGGAGCAAGTGACTTGGGACCGTTAAAGTGCTTGTCCCTGTCGATCTGGTGCCACGGCCACGCGAAAGTCATCGTGGTCCATCGCGCTGGGGACTCGACACACGATAATAAGCAGCCAAAACGTGCACTAATGAAGCCGATAGACCGTTTTCCGTCACTTGGGCAGATCGACCGATCTTCGCGGTCAATATTCGGTTGCACCTACGCCCTCCTGGCCTATCCGACTAGGGGAGAGCCGCATGGAACTATTTGTTTCGGCATCCTCTTCCTCTCATGCCCGGCAAGAGGTCGAGAACTTCTGAGAAATAGGTGGAGTGACCTTTTACCACTTGTGCTTCCGAGCAATTGTTTTTGGTATGTGTTATAGTTCTAGAACGCCTCATTGCGACTTCACCCAACCCACTAGAAGCCGTTACACCAATAGCTTCCCTATTTGCAATATCAATCCCGCTCTATCAACCTCGCTTGCGGCATATTGAGGACTCAATGATTCAGTAGTGTGGTAATTTTTACCATCGACTTGTGGGAGCTCGGGCAAAGGTGGGGAAATATCGTTCCATATTTTGTATCTCTTGCGTGACTCGTTTCGAGCACCTGAAGAGCATAAAGTTACCAAAACCTGGGACTGCAAGGAGACATGAAGATATGAATTGAAGCCCATCCCGGCTCTGAAGGAACTGTTATCTGGCATTCTTGGAGACATTGGGAAAATCTAATACTTTTCTGCTTTCCTTCTACCTCAGTTTTGAGAAATCTCCTTGCATCACAAGACGTGCATCATGCATTTCCTTGCGAATTCTTCCCGCCCCACCTCCATGGGCTCAGAACAGTCCCTTCCAGACTTCGACTGGAGTGGCTCAGCTAATCTGAGTAGGAGACATTCCCCATCAGAGTCAATTTCTTCGATTGAATCTTCGTCACCGGCCATTTCTGGCCCTGTTTGTGTTGTTGGCGTGGGTTTCGTCGGAGAAGCTCTTCTCAAGGAATTCAGCCATGTGCATCCAACCATTGGCTTTGACATCTCCGAAAGCCGCATCAAGGAACTTCAAAGCACTTACTCGGGGGTAGAGAATTTGGTACTGACAGTAAACGAGAGTGTCTTGGGCCAGGCTCAACATTATCTTATCTCGGTTCCCACACTACTGAATCCCGATCATTCGGTCGACTGGTCACACCTCAAATCCGCGATATCAACGGTTCTTCGACATGCGAGACCAGGTAGCACTATCGTCATCGAGAGCAGTGTCTCCGTCGGCATGACTCGCGAGCTCTTTGAACCTGTGCAACATATCTACCATTGCGGAATGTCGCCCGAGCGCGTCGATCCGGGACGTAAATTTCCCTCCGCCAGTGAGATCCCGAAAATCATTTCGGGCCTGACTCCTCGGGCTCTGGACGTTATCACTGATCTCTACTCGACCGTCTTCAAGACCGTTGTCCCCGTCTCATGTCCTGAAGTCGCCGAAATGACCAAGCTCTTTGAGAACTGTTACCGCATGGTCAATATCGCTTATGTCAACGAAGTCAGCGACGCATGTCGCATCATCGGCATCGACCCGAACGAGGTGATCGATGCTGCTTCGACCAAGCCCTACGGCTACCAAGCGTTTCGCCCGGGACTGGGCGTCGGTGGTCATTGCATCCCAGTGAACCCTTCATACCTCCTCCAGACGTGTCCTGACTTGCCAGTCTTGGAACAAGCCACCCAAATTATGAGAGAGAGACCTCATAAATTGGCCCGGGAATTACACGGCCACTATACATCGACCAAGCTGGCGACGACTGATCTCCTCCCACGAGTCTTGCTTATCGGTGTTTCATTCAAGCCCGGTCAGTCAGTCCTGTCCAACTCACCGGGCCTTGCATTCGGGAAGGAGCTGGCGAAATGTGGATGCGACAGGTTGGCATATTATGACCCATTGGTTCCGGGACGCGCTGTCCCCTGGATGGAAAAGCTAGAGGATGCCAATTTCAACATGGAGTTTCTGGCTTCAGAATTCGATGTGGTGGCCATCTGCTGTAAGCAGACGGACGTTGACTACAACGTTTTGAGAAGCATTCCCGAGGAGATGGTATGGTCGTATGGGTCGTATTAACCGGTGGAATAGAGGCCGGGCCATATGGAGGCCTTCGGCGAACATAATGCAGAATGGTGCCAGAAATAGTTATAGGAGGCGTTTGGGGTACTGGTACGCTCTATCGGGACTTTGGTATGGGAAAAAGTCCCTCAGACATGTACGGATACGGAGAGGACTTGCCCGAGGGAGGCGAAGGCGCCAATCAGTCTTGACACTTGACTTACAAGTTACCATCCCTCTCAGAACTGGCTAGTGATACACAACATATCCGTAAGGTAAAACGCACCACCTATCCGTTTATCCGTATAGTGGATGTTTTCTCTATAAGCGAGGTTGAGAGACCCATCTGATACCTCCTTTACGCAAATGCGGAGTCAATAGTAGGAAAGTGGAACCCTGTCAAGACCATGTGTTAGCCAACTGAGGCTGAAAGCCAAGACGTCAAGTGCGACTACCTACCTAATCAAGACACCTCGCTGCCATGGAGCTAAGCAATGTCTGCCTCAGGAAAAGGCATAGACGCCGGATCCAGCCTGACGCCTCCAAAAGGGTGGTAGGGTCCCGGTCCCACTCCTAACTTGAACACTCAAAGAACTCTAGGCGTGGTGGGCGTGGTCCGTGGAGAGCTCCACCAAACTTACGGATCCCAATCTTCCATCCTCCCCAGAGTCAAGAGTCGATCAGGAGGATCCACCCATCTCATTTTCGGTGTTCTTCAACGTCCACCTAATTAGGTAGTCGTAGACTCTCTGCATAAGTGTATAACTAGAGCATAAGTGTATGACTAGACAACAGCTGTCAAACAGGGGCTCACAGTCTCACTGCAATACCACCTCTAGGGCATCTAGAGAAACCTTCGACCCGTCACCCTTCTGTAACCAGAAAGAATCATCACTCCTTTGTCTTCGTAATACTCACCTGCTTCCATGGTAGAACTTCAAGCAGTATACGGAGTGGGTTACGAAGAATACTTCCGGGACTCTCTCTTGTCTGCCCAGCTACCAGCTAATATCGATGATTCCGTTTCACTTTCCCAAGAGTTGATCTAATATTCAAATATTACTGTTACAGACATATTACTAAACACTTTGACCTTTTGCTATGCCGTTTACGGAGTAACAGGTCTGTATACGTACTTTGACACTGCCAACCCGGTCTGCGACTTCGGAAATACTCAATGTTTACCTCCATACCCATTCTCGCTTGAAGAACCATTCCTCAATGCGGCTTAGGTCCGTGGATTAGGATTAGGCCTGGTCACTCGGCAGTTGAAAAAACGGCTCTCACACCCTGGCGATGAAAAAACGATCCTCAGAGGCAAGAACGTGCGCCCCCCGCCCCCCCAACATTGTGTTCCGGTAGCGCTTCCTCTGGGTCGACTAGTTAAAAGAGCCTCCAAACTAAAAACCCTCCCTCGTGTAGCACCGGAAGATCCCTCCTGAGGAAGATATTTCTAGTGCGTATTCAGTGTAGTGAGGCGTGAATTACAGTCTATTAGCCAGGTGGAAAGTGGCGCTCGATGTTATCATTACGCCCGCCTCGGAGATGGGCAAAGATACCTATCATTTTGGTGGGAAGGCTCAGGAGGTCTTGTTCATCATTGCATTCTTCACTAACGTAGGAGCCCTTTGTGATCAAGGCTAGCCGCTCAATAATGCGCCCGAAGCCTGGTTTCCGACAGACTCACGACTTTGGGTTGAGTCGCTTGATCTACAGGTACTTGTTGAGCCTCCTGTTTGGTCTGGAGACCTGTAATTTATCACAAGCTCTATTACCTGCTCATCCTCGATCAAGGACAGATGGCGAACGGCAAAGTATCGAGCGTATGTGAAGACTGCGTAGTACCTGTAGTAATAATATCAGCAGACTATCAACTAAAAGAAAGGTACTCTGGCAACTAAGGACTCACACCGAGATGATATTCATGAACCGGAGCATAAATTTGTACGGTATGTAATAGAAGAAAATGACTTTTCGGGAGACCATTTCTCCCTTTTGGCGTAAAGTTACCTTCAGATAGTCAGTGATAGGTTTGCTGGGTACTACTTAGTACCTGACGGCTCTGTTGTCAGATCCTATGCTCACTTGCCTCGTTAAAAATGATGGCGATGGCAAAATACATGCCCAATATGATGCCCGTCATCATGGCGGTAAACTCTGGCTCGATCATAAATGCTAGTACAAGGATAATAGGACCTGCAGTGTAAAGCAATGTGCAATAGATCTGTGGAGGTGCAATGACGAGTTAATGCCCTTATCCATGGATACTAGTGGGCGGAAAAGGGGGGGGCAGGATGGAAAGGGGAAAGTGCCATACCTCTTGAAAAGTATATACCTTGTCACCGATGGAGTAAATACCCAATTTCCAGTCAAAGAGCAGATGTTTCACGCAGTGCCAAACTCGGAAGAGAAAAAAATAGTTCCACCGATAGAAGCGTTGTTTGAAGACCGTCATCTCACCAAACCCCCCTCGTGCACCGGCGCCGACAAATAGTCCAGAGGGGACTTCGGTTTCGACAAGAACAGACGAGCACATGAGGATTCTTCCCCCAAGGGTCCGGCAAACCAGTCCAAAAAACCAGTCCTCGGAGATTTTGAAGCCTGGATGATGTCGAAAACACTTGAGAATAAAATCGCGGTCCCACAGCGCAATGGCGCCATGGGCGAACGTGGCAGTTCCCCAGGTTGCCATCCACTTCCTGGCCATGCCCGATAATTTGTACTCCATGTCCTGCAGTTGTTGGACAATGCCCCCTTTCGATCCGTTGGGACCGACGGCTTTGATTGTGTACCCTACACACTTCACAAGACCCCCTTTGTGGCCCGGTTGAATTCGGTCGGACACGATGGGAAAACCGGGTGGGAGGGCGCAGTCGTCGTCAATCATCAACACATACTGGAACCTGTGTGCTGCATAGACTCCCACAAACTGAGCCACTATTTTCGAGCCGATAGGAACCCAGATATGATTGACACGGTATTGTCGACAGACTTCCTCTGTATGGTCTAAAGGGGTCGGGCTGTTTCCGTTCGCTACCACGAAGACGTTCTCCGGTGGGAAGATCTTCAAGGCTGCTTCGAGGGTATGTCCAATTACCTCGGCGGACTTGTAGCAAGGAATGAGCAACGCAGTGCTGCTGTTTCTGCGCAGAGAAGCTTGAAGATCTTCTGGTTGTAGTGGTGTCGGATCAGGCTCGTATCGGACGAAGAGTGTGCCAATGGCATAACTGGAGATAGATGGCCTTGTTAGTACCGCAAGCCACAACAGTGATCCTTGAGTTGGGTGCTCACAAAAACGCGATGGCGATGAAGATAGCACATCCGCCCTTTACGACGAGTTTGTACTTCATTGCCCACCTGGTTCAGACCCGTCAATGACCCGGGACCATGAAAGGAAAAGGTGGTACTGTACCATAACCACCACACCACCCCTTTCCACAATGGGATTCCCACAAGAACAAAATAGATTATACAACTCAACAAAAGGTAGATTGAGTACTGGAAGATTATTTGGGCATACTTGCCCCTTTTCTTCCCTCCAAATCTGACTCTTCTCGAGTTGGAATACCTTTTTAAACTTTGAATGCTCGCTCGACTGACGGTTCTTTGGCAGGAAACGTCGACGCCCAAGTCCTCCAAAAGTCTGTCTCCAGCAATGGTGGCAATCTGAGGTAAAGCAGTGAGAGATATCGAGTCTTCAGCGAGCGGGCTAGGAGTGATGGTAGCATTACGGATGTCCAGTAATTGTGCCATCGGATCCGAAGAGATTGTTGACCAGGGCAATGAATTTGACCGCGGCCGTTGATTGTTGAGGAGGATGTTGCCACCCTCAGCAAGGACTACATCTTCGGGGGCGGGTAAGCAGACCAGCGGGATCGAAAGATGTCTTGAGGTCAGGGGACTGGGGCTTGCCGATGGATTCGTCCTGCAACGTCCTAGGTGCCTCTGCTCTTCGCAACGAGAGTCGGCTACCACTTCCATTTCAATCGTGCGAGCTCACCAGCTATCGCTCCGTTCTGTTCAGGGTCAGGAGAAAGGCCACTAGTTTGAGAAGCCCAATAAGAGTCCTAATCTGTGCTATCTAGCCGTACTCGATAAGTATATGCGCCTGAACCCCAGTAGTCATCATACACATACTATATATCTGTAGCACAGGTGAACTATGGGGTTTTTGGTTGGGCTGAATACGGAACTACTCTGGAAAAAGTCTACCGCGATGTTTCGCACGTCGGTGCCAGGTTGCTACGGGATACCTCATTCAGGTTTTCTCCAGAAGGTCCGACTATTCTGATCCTGATACATGACATTTGGAGCTCAGGCAGCCATACACTACAGAACATGGGATATCTTCCTTAAGTGACTATGGATTATGTGGCTCGTGCTGCTAATGCTACAGGCCTCGCACTACCAACGGTGCCAGACGTCAAACTACGGACTTGGCTACCAACATGATACCAGGGTACAGAGATCGGTCTACTATATTTCATCGGGTGTTTGCGAAGACAAAGACACGAGCCTCATACTACACACAGACCACCAGTCATGGGTTCAAAGCACTGACATCGGCTTCCACCCAAGCGATGGTTCGTGCCCGGGTTGACAGCTATTTAATCTACGGCCTCAAAGTAAGTTAGAACTATACGCTAACCTCAAGCATACAGACCCCGTTGGCCGGGTTAGGCAGGGGATTGGGTGGACTATTGGATCGACACTGGGTAGCAATGTCAGGGGATTGCACGGCCTAACACTACAGGTCATCATCTTGGCCCAGTTTCTGTCCGGTGGATCTAACGAGTAATGATGATTCTGTGTACTTGCTGTGTTTGTTACTCACTAGAGACAGCATATCAAGAGGCGAAGGCCCAAATAAGAAACCGTGCCACTGTCTCTCATCAGTCGAGTTCAACTATTGCCAGAAAGTTTCCGTAGAGTATTTGCTCTCGCTTACGAGCGGTATGTGGTCTTTCCTTGTGACGGCCTCGACGCTCCTCTATGTCCAGAGTCACGCATCTCAGCTCCCGGAAAGTTGCGGCCAGTATGTTGTCTCCGGCCAGGACAACCCTTTCAACAACTATTCGTTCTCCGACTTTCGAGGCCTGAGCAACTTCAGCATCAATGCGCCGCCTTCAATCGCGGCGGGGGAAACCCAAGGAGAGGAGAACATCACCTCAGCGTATTTTGCGCAGCCGCCCTTCTCCGACCACTGGGAAATCCGACGCGGCATTAGAAATGCAGAGTCAGAAGTCCCAATGGTCTACTCGGCTCAGAATGTCTACATCTCCCGAGACCCCGACTCAAACAGCTCTGAGACATATTTGACGCTGCGGACTACCCGACTGCAGGACTTTCAGAGCGTTGTCCAGCTAGTCAGCCAGCTCAGTGACCTCTTACATGGGAGCATGCGCATACGAATGAAAATACTCCCCGACGGCAAAGATGGTGACAATGTTGCTCGAGGTGCCGTGGTTGGCTTTTTCACTTACGCGTCTGATACCCAGGAGAGCGACATTGAGGTTCTCACCAAAGATCCGGACAACATTGTCCAGTTGACAACTCAGCCGGCATCGCCAGATACCCCCGGAGAAGGTGCCGATGTCAAGATTCCGAATGGTAAACAGTGGACGGATTGGGTTGAGTATCGACTTGACTGGTTCGCAGGCAGGAACATTTGGTACCTAGATGACCAAATGATGCTTAGTACCGACAAGAGTGTTCCCACCGAGCCGAGCCCACTCATGCTAAATCTTTGGAGTAATGGCCAATCCTTCTCTGGTAGGATGTCCCTCGACAGAGAGGTGTATGTCGCCGTGCAATGGATTGAGATGGTGTACAATGTGAGCAGCCAAAGCCAGAGCGTAACCCAGGCCGACGGCCTAGTGCAATGCTCGGTGGACGTAGTCCAAACAAAAGGGATCCCGGAGGTTATACAGAAGTCGGGTGCCATTCGCCACGCATCAGGCAAGGTCTTGGATATGTCCACCACTATTACTACTGTGCTCGTTTTGATCGCTTGGTATGCATCTGACGGTTCGCATAAGCCGCTCTCTACATAGTTGTCGACTTGCAGTTCATATTTTTAGACGGTGAAAAGCACCGGGCACCGATGGATGGGTGACAATCCTGTTCTCTGATTCTCTATATGATATTGGCTATTCTCTCTCCTATATATACATTGTTTAGCTGTAGGATGATCTCTTCCAGCTCGTTTAACATAGCTGAGAGCCTTGAGGCGACTGCGCCGTCGAAGGCTCTTCTTTATAAGTAATCCTATCCTAGGAGATATCACTATTTAGGCAGTAGATGTTTTAGCTTCTTAGAGTTTAACACGTCCGTCACCCGTGACGCCCCCCTTACTACTGTATTCAGTTTAACACGGCGATATCTTATTATTTTAGTTAATGTCACAGTGTAGTGCCTACCACTGCGTCAGAGACTAAAAAGACGAGAATTCCGAGTATTCGTACTCGAAACCTAGGTACTACAATATATACGATTGCTACGTCCCGTGACAGTTAGTATTAATTAGGATAAGGTTTATTTTACTTATAAAATTAGTGTACTTTTCTCTAGTTAATAGCTTAGTTAGTTTACTACTTAGTACTTATCAATACTATTTCTATTTACCTTACGGTCACTCTTTTATTTTAAACCTCTTATTCAATAACCTCGACGACAGTTGCGAAACAATGGAGGCCCGGCAATCTCGACAGCCCCTGCCACTCGACAATGTTCAGAGCAAGGCCAAACTGTGGCACTGTGACGTTTGCAAATATTCAAATGAGCCAAGCAGCATCATGCTAGCTGCTCTATTGTCTTCCTCGCCCGACTGCTATCTTTGCTCATTCTTGTTGGAGCTTATCGCCCATTATCATCCCGAAGCTGTGCGAGATGTCAGAGAGGTAGACCCCAATGCGGTGGTGTACGTCACTTGGAAATACATGGGTAGCATGCCGGGTGATCTCTATTACTACCCGATCAAGCTCGGATGCCCATCTCTTTGGCTACGGCTGCAACTGTTTGATTGGTATGGTAAGCATGAGCCCCTCAGACCGAATTCCCCTTCGCTTGCGCGGTTTAGATTAATGGCCCAGGCGACCGTTGCTTGCTGATTACCTCTTCAAGACTTTAATCCAAAACCAGCGTTGGGAAATCGAATCAGTGGCGACACAAGCTCAGACGCCTCCTCCTTCAAAGCCGCCCAGTGGCTATTGTACTGTCATGCGAATCACAAAGAGTGTGGGCGTGGAAATCTCCACCAAACACGTCCATCCAGACTGCTTCACATCGGCAAAGAGTTGGTGTTTGGCAAGGGCGAGCCGGAGGTGAAGCTATTGGATTATCCGAACATCACGAACGATATGCACCCACGCGAGCCAGAGTATGCTTGTCTGAGCTACTGCTGGGGAGGGGTGTCGGACATGACCACAACGCGGGCGACGCTTGGCCAGCGGACGCGGGAGATCGCCTGGGAGAGTCTTCCCAAGACATTCCAGCATGCCATCGAATTCACTCGGCGCATGCAGATCAACTATCTTTGGATAGACGCCTTATGCATCATCCAAGATGACCCGGAAGACTGGCAAACGGAAGCGGCACGAATGGGTGACATATATGCCAATGCATTCTTCACGATCTCTGCGATGACTGGGAGCAACAGCAGAGCGGGGTTATTCTCCAAATCATCATATGGCAATGCACCGGTCAAGGCGTTCTATTTCCCGACCGAAGGGCCAGAAAAGCTTCAGTTCCGGATCCAAGAAACTCTCCCTCACCGTGGAATGTATTTCGACGACTCCAACAGCTATTCCAGCTGGTCAGGAGACTATGACAGAGATCTCTTCCCCTTGCTCCGTCGGGCCTGGGTCTACCAGGAGCGGCTCCTGTCGCGGCGAATTGTGCACTTCACGCCGCACGAACTGGTCTGGGAATGCAAAAGCGACGCACACTGCGAGTGCGGCCAAATCAAGGGGGGAGACAATGCAAACAGCGAGTGGCTGCTGAGCGCGTCGGGGAGCGACACCCAGAAGTACAGCGTCATCAAGTCGAACATGAGATGGTGGCACAGCAAGATCGAAGTCTACTCGAAGCTCGACCTCACATACGCAAGCGACAGGCTCCCCGCGCTGTCGGGGATCTCTGCTCTAGTCCAACAGCGGGTCGGCGGACAATATCTCGCAGGCCTCTTCGGCGTGGACCTGTGGAACGAGCTCCTCTGGCGGATCTCGTACCTCGACTCTGGCCAAGACGGGTGGTTCGGTAAGCCGCACAAAACGCGCAGAGCAGCACGCTACCAGGGCCCGTCCTGGTCCTGGGCCTCGTTGGACGGCGGCTTCGACGGGCTCTACTGGCCGCACGACAGCGACTCGCGCGCGCTGGAGACCGACGGGCGGTACATCCAGCTTCTCGAGTTGAAATACGTGCCCGTTGGCCTGGACCCGCGTGGACAGGTCGAGAGCGCACACATGGTCCTGGCGGGATTCCTGGCGCCGTGCGTGCTCCGCTACCCACTCGAGACACTCGACCCAGAGTCTGACGAAGACAGGAAGTCGTCCCTGCACTATCTATACTACGTGCAGTTCGCGAAATACAAGGTGCCCATCTTCGCAGACTACCCCTTCGCGGAGCCCGGCCCGCACCATATCCCCGAGCGCTCGCGGCTGTCCTGCCTGCGCATCGGGAAGGCCAAGTGGATGCAGCGAGATAAGGACAACCCGCGCGACTACGGCGGCCGGCAGCCGCCCCGTGTGCCTGTCTGGAAGGCCGCTGACCTGCTCGTGCTGCGGCGGATAGGCCCAGATACAAGCAATGCTGTTGATGGGCAAGCGCACACCCCACGTAAGAGCAGGCGGCACAGCGAGGAGATGGCCACGTACGAGCGCGTCGCGCTGCTGTCGGGCTTCTCGACGCTGTTGCAGGGCTCTGCGCCGGGACTGCGGGAGATGCTTGATGAGGAGGCCGACGAGGAGATCTACGATCAGGCTGAAAGGTCGGTGTTTAAATTAGTTTGAAGCTGAGATGAGCACACATCTTTGCCAGGTTTGGTGCAGGCCGTGGCGTGGTATTTGCCGTAATACCATTTTTCTCGTTGGCCCATGTAGCATGTCATGCAAGCATGGATATTCGTTGTTACTTCGAACAATGGGATCACAATGTCGTCGAGACTTGAACTCTTTTCACTTGGGCGATTGCAAGTCTTATGTCATTACATCGTTCAGTTCGGCACTCATTCAGTCTCCCTATCTGTATGCTCTCTAAGCACCAGTAGTAGCAGTATCTGGAAGGTGAGGCTTATAAAATACAATCATTCCCATCTCGGCCCTGACCCGCCCTCCATCCAATAGTCCGAAAAAGGAGCAGTCTGTGTGTTTGCCAATCTGTTCTGCATGTGTGCATGATCCTGCTCGCTGAAAACCTCCCAAGAGACCTCCTATAACGCCACGCTTAAAGAGAAAAAGGGTTCCGAACATATTCGTTCGGTTCGCGGTGATGGTCGTCATTGTCAGCATCCACAGCCAATTGCCTAACGTATTCCACTAAATGCATTCGTACCAATTCATTCCTCATCCATTACTGTGGTCTCCTTCCGCACTTTCTCCATCGCTGCTCTCTTGCAGGTTCCACAGTACACAACTCCACAGCAGGTGCACTCGAAAGCACGCTTGGACCTGCTCACCTTCTTCACTGGGACAACTGGCTCAGAGGATGATGTTGGCTCAGAGGATGGTGTTGGCTCAGAGTCCGTCTTGTCGCCTTTGGTTTCCTCTGTCGTCTCCTTCTCCTGCTTGGTTTCCCACACTTCGGCACCTTTGAAACACGACAAGCAGCCTACTTCTAGGTCACCTGGTTGATTTGGATCAACCCCGACTTTCCAGAGTTCAGGAATGTGTTGCTTTTCAAATTCTCGGAACTGATGTCGACAACCCCAAATATCCCAAGCCTCATCGCTGGGCTCGTCCCCAAAATCAACGGAGCCACCTTCCCAGTCGTGTGTTTCGGGATCATCCAAATTCTCCTCGGGTTCTTCTTTATTTTCGATGATCTCGGCCTCAATGTTCGCTGTAGCTTCCTCCCCCATAGTCTCTTCTCTAGCCACTTGCTGTTGGGCTGCAGTTTCTTCAACCGTAGGAGGCGACTCGATTGCTTCATTCGTGTTGGTTTCAACCGCTGGCTCAGCCACTACGACGTTCTCGGTGACGGGAACAGGCTCCTCAACGGGTACAGTGTCAGCTTCAGGGATCGTCATTGGCTGGTCAACCTGCATTACCTGCTCGGGCGCTGAAGCGTCAGGCTCATTCTCAGAATCAGAATCAGTTAGCTCGAATTCTGATTGCTGACCGTCTTCTCTGGCGACACGACAAGGCTTCCGATAACAAGCATTGATGGGTCGTAGACAGTCCCAGCAGAAATGAGCACCGCATTGGCATCTGACGTGAGGGCAACCAAACATTTTCGCCACGGCGATGCCACATTTAGGGCAAACTTTGTAGTGGAATTTATCCACAATAGCTGCACGCAGTCCATTATTGGCACACACGTGGTTCTCGTGAGCTTGCTCCTTGCATATGGTACAAACCGTAGCCTGGCAGGTGATACAGTCAACTTTAGTTGACCCTTTGGCCACTAGGCGAGGAGGAAGAAAGGTTGAACAGGTAGGTACGGGACAGTAGAGAGGATTTGCAGTGTTTGTTTCATCGAATCTCAACTTGTAGGCTTCGATCTCGGCGGTTGGTAAGATTTTGTCGACAACTTCGTGGTGGACCACGATGGAACAACAGGTGACGGGCATTCTCTCCACATCGATCAACGCAAATTCGAACTCCTTCTTGAGACAATCATAACAGCGCGGGGATTGGCATCTTCGGCACGGCGTAGAATAGGCGTCATCGAGTTCAGTGAAGCAAACTTTACATTGAGGCTTCGGTGGCTTGGGAGGTTCTTTGCGAAGGCGTTTGCGAGGACGCTGTCCCTCAGGCCGCGAGGCCACCGGATAAGGTTGCTGAGCTGTGCTATTTGTCCGGGCATTGTCCATATTATTTGGGCGGGATGCGTTGACCGCGTAAGTATGAGCAGCAATGGTAAGCACCGGGTGAAGAGCAATTGCACTGGCGGCCTGGGCGTGGGTATGGAAGGAGATGATGCACTGGCTGATACGTCCTTCTCCGTCAACGATGTTCATAACGTTGTCCATAACGGTCCTGGTTTCCACGTATCCCTCCAACTCCTGGAAGGCATCAAGGACCGCGTCGAGTGTCAGGTGGGGGAGGAGATCGGGATTGTTTATGAGCAGTGAAGTAAACCCTGGTTGAGCCATTTGTTGCGTATCATCAGATGGGCCGCCGGTGATAGTGACGGTGTTGGAAGTGATCTCGGTCGGTTCAGTTGGGAGAGTCGGTACTAATAAAGGGCTGAGAGGTCGAAGAGGGCGAATGCCAAGCCTTGTCTGAGGGGGGGACGTTGCGGCAGTGACGGCAGAAGGTGAGGATGTAGTAGAACTAGCACGTGTGTCTGTTGAGGCTGATGAACGCCGCCGGTGAAAGAGGCGGGTCAACAGAGACCAGGCCATGGCGTGAACAAAAGGATGAAAGGTTGTCAAAATAAAAACGATGTCTCAGGCTTCAAGTAGATTCTTTGATGGCTGAGACGACAGCCTATACAGGTTAGACTCGATCAGACTGGATTAGATTGGACAGGCAGCAAAGGCTCCAGGCACAGAATGGCTTGACCGCTTTGGCACGGTAGACAGGGTAAATACCAAGCGGCAGGCTGGAAGGAGTAAATCCAGCAAATCTAGACGGTCAGGCAAATATGAAGGAACAGAGATCAAATTGCAGAAAAGGTTGCCTTATAAGCTGGTTCGCACGGGAACCCATAAGGCTGCACATTTTGAGTCACATCTCAGCCGGTGCGGTTGATAGAGCAGGCAGACTTCAGCCCTGCCTACAATTGGTGGACCTCGTCCAGGCTGTACCACCGGACTAGAGTCTGCCTGGAGCTAGACACCGCTCCCTCGATCCTTCGGGGGGCCAGCTATTGGCCGCCAGGATGACTGAGTATGACTCCAAATCCATTGGAGCTGCGACCTCGCTGAGCATTGACGAATTATGTCGAATACTAGCAGGAGAGACTCTCAATTGAAACCATCAATTGATTCTTCTCCACGGCCACATGCTCCATCAGGTAGCTTGGTGGGATGATGTCAAAATCAACATCGGAGAGTTTGAGGAGGGGCACCCAAGCACTAAACCAGGGGCTCCTTCCGACAGGCATAACCCCCGGAAAAACAGTCTTGCCGGCCACGCCAAGATATCAATCAACCCCCAGACGCGTTCGTCGCGTGGTCGTAAGTAATTATTGCATAGCCGCCCCGGGCGCACAGCCTTACGAGCAGCAACTGCCAACGCGTGACTCTCTGACTAGTATTACATTTTTGTGGCCGCAGCTTTTGGGCGGCACCCCAAACCCACTGCACTGTCATTTCCACCTTGACTCATTTTCAAACCCGCCCTCCTCCATCTCTCTATTCTCCCCAACCAATGGCGCGACTCAAGCGTCGAGCGGATGCCATCTCTCGCGACCCCTCCGCATCAGAATCAGAACCAGAACCAGACCAACGACCTCAACCACAGCGCCGCCGCCGCTCAACGTCCTCATCTTCAAACCCATCCAACGCCTCCTCGGGCGCCGCCTCTGCCCACGATGAACCTACGGCCCAGAACCAGCAACAGACACTCGTCAAGAAACTCGTGCGTCTGGCCCTGGCAACAGAATACTCACGCACCCCTCTCCGGAGGAGCGATATCTCCACGAAACTCTTCAAGGATAGCTACTTACCCTCACGGAGTTTCCGCACCATCTTCGAAGGCGCCCAGAAGATCTTGAAAGACACATTTGGCATGGAGCTATTCGAGCTGCCGTCTAAAGAGAAGACGAATCTCAAAGACCGTCGGCTGCAAACCACCCAGACCAAGGCCGCCAGCTCGTCGTCCAAGAGCTGGATTCTCATCTCGACCCTCCCGGCAGGCTACAAGACCAACCCGGCCGTCATCCAGCCCACCAGAGCACCCGACACCGGGACCGAGGCCGGGTACACTGCGCTGTACACAATGATCATCTCCTTGATCTACCTGAACAACAACTCCCTCCCCGAACAGAAGCTATCCCGATACCTACGCCGCCTGAACGCAGACACCAACACGCCCTTCGGCATGGTCGACAAAGTGCTGCAGCGGATGCAGAAGGAAGGATACATCGACAAGCGGCGCGACACGGTGATGGGCGAAGAGGTGACCGAGTGGTTTGTGGGACCGCGCGGCAAAGTCGAGGTCGGCATCCGCGGCGTCACGGGCATGGTGAAGAGCGTCTACGGGCACGGCGCGGTGCCTCTGTTTAAGAGACAGGCGGACGAGGACGACGAGGCGGCCAACGACATTGTTAAGGTCGAGGTCGAGGAACTCAATGCGAAGCTGTCAAGGAGTCTCGGCGTCAAGATCACCGACGACAGCCGTGCCGCGCGGCAGGGGGCTGAGGGCAGTGAAGGTGAATTGGCCGAGGTGTCGGAAAACGCAGACGTCGAGGAAGCGGGCCCTTCGCAGCAGCCGCGGCGCCAGCAGAAACAGCCCGCTCGGGGAGGGGGGAGGAGGAGGCAGATAGCCCACGACGACGACGACGACGACGATGACTAACAGAACATGTCACGAGTTTCATGACCATGAATGTGTATTCTGACTCACGAGAACAGTTTCAGAGGGGCTACTACTAGCACTTGTCAGGAAATAGAAGTAGAAGTCTAATTTTAAGAAATGCTATTTCTCCGTAAAAGTTTTGGGTCCGGTTCTATAAATTGCAATAACACGCAAGGAGAAAAAGGAAAACGGGCAGCCTTGAGCACTAGGGAAGGAAAAGAGAGAGAGAAACACAAGTAGAAACGCCAATCGCTATGACCCAGGCCCCTGATTACCTCCCCCCGTTCGCCATGGCCCGCCCATGCTCATGCCCATGTATGCATATGCAGATCCCTCTCGCGCCGTACTCGTCGGCGGGGGTCTGCAATTGTGAATGCACCCGAGGTAACAAAAACAAAAGATCAGTCTATCAGTAACGTATTCGATGGATAAGGAAGGAGGGTTGCGCCGTGCCAAAAGTCGAGGGGCGGGAGGACGCAAAGTGGTATGGTTTGGTCAGTCGACAGGTTCCGCGGCAGGATGGATCGATATTTCCAGAGCAGGCTTCAGCTGGCTCGGGTCAGAGTGCAGCTGTACTCCTCTGAGATATGTTCTGAGGCTGTCGGACCGGGAATACTCCTTTCGCTGGATCGGCGGCTGTGTCTGAGTCTGAGTCATTTGACATGCTCCCGTGATGAGGTGGTTTCAAGGACATGAGGACGCCCGCTTGCAACGAACTCCCGCTTGAAGCTTGAACGAAGCAGATTATGGGCTAATTATGCTGTAGTTCCTAGTACCAACACCGTCTCGCTGTCCAACCTGACTTACAATTAGGAGCACTAACATGTTCTCCAGATGGTAGAATTTTTCACTTCTTTGCATTTTTGTGCCTCGTCGTTAGAGACGGCGTTCTAGTACTCCCAATTTTGGCGGATTCGATCCAGACGGTCAATCGCATTTCTATTGTTTTCGAGAAAGGCCAGTTCATCCTTCGTGATGCTCTCGTTCCTCTCTGATCGTAGATATTCAATATGACTCCGTTCCTCGGCTTGCAAGATGCTGTTGGCGGATCGGTGAAACCTGGTCCCGGATCGGAAGGCCATCGGCCTCACTGGCATGAAAATGTCGTATCCAAAAATCGACAATGACTCCAACATCGAGCATGTGTTGACTGCCTCCTGTGCCGTTATCATTACCCCATTCCTCCTCCCTCGCTCGTTCGTTCACTCAATCTCCATTTTTCCACCTCCACGGATTCTGGAAAGACTGAGAGTAGTCCAGGTAGTGTCATGGTGAACGGAATCAGCCAAAAGGGGAATATCCACCTCTAGGACCACCGCCGCCGCCACCAGCGAATCGGAAACCACCACCTCCTCCTCCTCCACCACCTCCCATTCCGTTCATCATATTGAACAGCATTTCCGGATCGATCTGGACACCACCTCCACCAAATCCACCCATGCCACCCATGCCACC